>SAMEA104315421__coassemble_456_pt1 | contig 161416 bp, 155 predicted proteins | sample SAMEA104315421__metabat2_low_PE_020 | metagenome-assembled genome bin SAMEA104315421 (sample SAMEA104315421) | gut metagenome | biome: Monkey gut; feature: monkey-associated habitat; material: faeces | place: China | collected 2013
CTGCGTTTTGGGTTTTTCCGCCTTGCAAAACAATTTTGATTTGTGTTGCAACATCTTCTGCTACTCTAATTTGCGCTTCATAAGTTGTTGCGCCCAAGTGTGGTGTCATTACCAAATTCTTTTCGCAACCATAAAGTGGTGATGTTGTTATATCTTTTTCGTCACAAAATACATCCAGAGCTGCGCCTGCTACGTAATCATTATCTAATGCCTCACGTAAATCCTTCTCGTTCACAACTCCGCCTCTTGCGCAATTAACGATTCTTACGCCTTTTTTCATTTTTGCAATTGTATCTTTATTAATTAAATCAACTGTTTCTTTTGTTTTTGGAACATGAATTGTAATAAAATCTGGTTCATGCCAGAAGTCTTTCAAATCTTTAACTAATTTTGCATCTAACTCTTTAACAATTTCTTCCCTTGCAAATGGATCATAAACAATAATATTCATACCCATAGCTTTTGCAACCTTAGCAACATGAGAACCTATTTTACCTAAGCCGATTACACCAAGTGTTTTTCCAAAAATTTCTACCCCTGTAAGGTTCTTTTTGTCCCAATGCCCTTCGTGCAACCTTTTTGATGCTTCTGGAATATGCCTTGCCATTGACAACATCATTGCAATAGTATGTTCTGCTGCGGCTATAGTGTTTCCACATGGTGAATTTACAACAACAATTCCCTTTTCTGTTGCTGCTTCAACGTCTATATTATCAACACCTACACCAGCTCTACCAATAATTTTTAAGTGAGTTGATGTATCTATAATTCTTTTTGTAATTCTAGAAGTACTTCTAATCATTACAGCATCGTATTTGTTGATATTTTCAACATATTCATCTTCATTCATCGTAGGCAATACGTCTACTTCTGCGATTTCTGAAAGAATTTCTTTTGCTCTATCATGGCATTTATCAGTAATTAATACTTTCATTTTTACTCCTTTTATTGTCAGGCATTGCCTGACCTACTTTCTTTTAAAGATACCGTATGACGATATATAATATAAAAGCCTGAATTAAATTCAGGCGATTATACATTTTGAAATTTCATTTTACTTGAATGGTTTTGTTTGATTTAATTTCAATCTCAAATCTCTGAATCTTGCAATATCTTCTTGAGCTTTTGCGGATTCTTTAAATACAGCTTGTGCTGATGGGTGAACCATTAAAACATAATCCATGTGAATTTCTAAGAAATTGTATCTTCTTGGCGCTTGAGCAGAATTTCTAGGATAGATTTCTGCATTTGTAACTGCCAAGAAACGACGTTCTTTATCGTTTAACAAGTCTGTCAATTCACGATTAGTATTTGTATATTTTGAAACGTGTACAGTTCCTTTAATATCGTGGTCAGCTGTTAAAATGCTTACCTCTATTGGAATTGTATCTGAGTTTTTACCTGCCATTTTAAACTTTCTCCTTGTTGATAATATTTATATTATAACAATTTTTTGTAATTGTCTAGTTATTTCTTTTTAATTCTTACACCTTCAACCTCGTGAACCTCTTGTATAACCAAGAATGCTTCTGGGTCGATTGAGTGGATTAATTTTTTCATCTTTGTAACTTCCAAACGATTGATTACGCAGTAAATAATAGTTTTTTCTTGTCCAGAATAACCACCTTTACCTTTTTGGTAAGTCACGCTTATATCCAATTCTTTAATAATCGCATCACCAATTTCTTTTGGGTGTTGAGAGATAATTAATGCTGATTTTGAACTATCCATACCTTCTTGAACAATATCAATAACCTTGTAGGCAATGAAATATGTCAAGATTGAAAGCATTGCACTATCCCAGCCGTATAAAAATCCAGCTGCTGTATAAATAAACACGTTAAAGAACATGATAACTTCACCAACAGAAAAGCCGAATTTTTTAGCCAATCTGATTGACAAAATTTCTGTTCCGTCAAGCGCACCTTCGTTTTTAAGGATAATACCAACCCCAGCACCTAAAATCATACCGCCAAATACTGTCGCTAAAAGGTTGTCATCAGTAATATGAAAGTGAATTAAGTTGACAAAAATTGACAACATTGTAACCCCGAACAAAACATTAAAAACAAACATCTTGCCCATTTTTTGCAATGCCAAGAACAAGAACGGAAGGTTCAAAATAAAGATAATCAAACCTAAGTTCCATTTTGTAATGTGGCTCACCATCATGGAAATACCAATTACACCACCGTCGATAATGCTATTTGGAAGTAAGAATGCCTCTAGTGCAAACGCTGCAATTAAAGCACCTAGCGTTATAAATAACATTCTAAAAATAATTTCTTTGGCAATTTCTAACTTTGTTTTAGGTTTTGGTTGAACCTTTGGCTTTTTCGCAAATATTGTCATTATTGTTTATTCTCGTGTTCGTTCTTTTTAATTGTAATCAAATTATCTATTTTAAAAATTGTCTTTTTGTTAGTTACATCTGATTCATTCTTAATTCCTAAAATGTTTTCTAAATCAAGTTTTAATGTAGCTAAGTCATCATATTTTTTAAGTGCACCGTCTAAAGAAACTGAGACATTTCCTGTTTCCTCTGAAACAACTAAACAAGCGCAATCGCTAATTTCAGTAACTCCAATTGCGGCTCTATGACGTGTTCCATATCTCCAGCTAAGTTTTGGATCTTCTGTTAAAGGTAGCAAAACACCTGCTGAGTGAATTTTTCCTTGTTTAATAATCATTGCACCATCGTGAAGTGGTGTGTTTGGGTGAAAAATTGTCAAAATTAATTCTGTTGAAATAATTGCATCAATTTTTGTTCCAACATCAAAGAAAGATGATGTATCAATTGAATTTTGGAATACAATCAAAGCACCAATTTTATTTTTTGATAAAAATTTAACAGCTTCAATTAATTCTTTTACAATATCAACTTCAGTTTCAAGCGGAGTATGTTTGTTTGTAATCAATTCATTGATAAATCCGCCTTGACCTAAATAACCTAAGAATCTTCTCAATTCTGGTTGGAAAATTACAATCAAACTCAAGGCAATCATTGTAACAAGTGTTTGAATGAACATACCAATAATTCTAAGGTCAATTTTGATTAAAACTTCTGAAAATGCCCAAGCAAGAGCAAGATATAAAATACCTTTAACCAATTTTTCTGCTTGAGTATTTTTAATAAACTTTCTATATACCGCATACATAGTAGCAACAATAATTAGAACCTCAGCAGCATTTAACCAGTTGAACGACAAATCAATGGCTTTTACTTGATTATAAAATTGTGCTAATAGTTCATCTATCATTATTTTAGCCTACTTGGTATAACGTCGTGTTCTAACAAATCATCCAGTGATTCTCTCTCTACTATAATATCAGATAAACCAGAATTTACAAGTACCATAGCAGGTTTTTGAGTTCGATTGTAATTGCTTGCCATTGAATAGTTATAAGCCCCTGTATTATAAACACAAAGCACATCTCCAGCTTCTGGGTTTGGCAATTCTATATTTTTTATAATTACATCTCCTGATTCGCAATAACGACCGCACACCGTAACTTTTTGCAAGTCTTTATTTGCAGGTTTATTAACTATTTCTGCTGAATATTCTGCTTGATACATACTTGGTCGTGGGTTATCAGCCATGCCCCCGTCAACCGCAACATATTTTCTGCCGTTTGGAACTTGTTTTTGACTTCCGATTGTATAAAGAGTTACCCCTGAAGTTGAAATTATGCTTCGACCTGGCTCTAAATAGATTGTAGGGTAATCGACTTTGTGTTTTTCACAACTTAATTTTACAGAATTTGTTATAACCTCTGCAATTTCATAAGTTGATGGAGGAACATCTGAAGCTACATATTTTACACCTAAACCACCGCCAATATTGATTTCATCAAGTTTAATACCATGTTTTTTCTCAATTCTTACAAGTTCTGTTATCAAAATGTCAATCTCGTCGTGATAAACTTGTGTTTCAAAGATTTGAGAACCAATATGTGCATGTAATCCTCGTAAATTCAAGTTTGCATATTCATCTTTTATAAGTTCAATTGCCTCATCAACTTGAGACAAATCAAAGCCAAATTTTGAATCTAAATTGCCTGTTTTTATGTATTCATGCGTATGACACTCAATTGCAGGAGTAACACGTAAGAACACATCTACATTTTTGTTATAGCTTTTTGCAATTTCGTTTAGCATTGTAAGCTCTAAAAAATTGTCAACTGAAATGTACCCTACACCTGTTTCCATTGCTAAAGAAAGTTCTTCGACAGTTTTGTTATTTCCATTAAAAAGAACTTTTTTCATATCAACGCCAGCCTTATAAACGGTATAAATTTCACCGCCTGAAACCACATCAAACCCAAAACCTTCGCTTGCGACAATTTTTGTAATAGCACTTGTGCAAAGAGCTTTTGAGGCATACATAAAGTTTACTTTTTCATAATTTTTAAATGCCTCTTTGTAATCATTACAAACAGCCCTAAGTGTAGCTTCATCAATTACATAAAGCGGAGTAGAATATTTATTAACCAACTCCGTCAAATCACAACCACCTATTTCTAAATAGCCATAGTCGTTTCGACGAGTTGTTATAGGTTTAATAGATTGGTTAGTGCTGTTCTTCATCTTAAATCCTTTTAGTCCATTTTAAACAATAAATGGGCAAATTGCAAACAATAATATATTAAGATTTTGTAAAAAAACATTGCTCTGTTGCGTAAAGGTTTTGAATTTAGTATAATAAGAAAAAATACACGGAGGAATAATGAATATAAAGAAAATTGGCGTAGGCTCAGACCACGCAGGTGTAAATTTAAAAAACAAAATCGCAGAATTTTTGAAAGAAAAAGGTTACGAAGTAACAGATTATGGTACAAATTCAACAGCTTCTTGCGATTACCCTGTATATGCAAAAGCAGTTGCTAAAAGCGTTGCAAATGGTGAAAACGAAAGAGGCATTATTTGTTGCGGTTCTGGTATCGGTGTTTCAATAGCAGCAAACAAAGTTAAAGGTGTTAGAGCAGTTTTGGCTCACGAACCTTATTCAGCAATGCTTTCAAGATTACACAATGATGCTAACGTACTTTGTTTAGGCGAAAGAATTACAGGTGAATCTTTAGCACTTGATATCGTTGAAACTTGGTTACACAGCGAATACGAAGGTGGCAGACACCAACGCAGAGTAGATATGTTGGATGCAGAATAATGACAGAAAATAACGCTATCGAAGAAATCAGAATTGATTCAAACAAATTTGCTTGCATTATTGCTAGAATTTTAGATGATAAACTTGCTAAAAACATTTCTGTATTGAATATTAGCCAAGTTTCTTCTCTTGCTGATTATTTTGTAATCTGTTCTGCTGATTCTACACCTCAAGTAAAATCCTTGACAGCTTATGTAAAAGAAAAAATCAAAGGTTTATTTAAGAGATATCCAAATGGCGAAGAAAACGATTTAAAAAACCGCTGGAACTTAATAGATTACGGCGATGTAGTTGTGCATATCTTACACAGAGATGAACGTGAAACTTACGCAATTGAAAAATTCTGGAACCACGCTTGCGTTGTAACAGAAGACGTTTGGATGGAACAATCTAAAGAATACTCTGATTATGATGATTAATGTAAATAAAAATAATTTATGTGGTAAAATAAAATTATGAGCGAAAAAGAAATCAACAAAGAACAACTTCAAAAAGAAATTGACCAAGAGCTAAACTCAACAATTTTAGCAATGGCTCAAGACCCTAGCAATGCCGATAATTATCACACATTGGCTAAACTTTATGCTATGGACAACAAGTTTGACAAGGTAATTTCTGTTTATGAAAGTTTGCTAAATCTTCACCCTAATGACTCTCAAGCATTATTAAACTTGGGTAGCATTTGGTTCTTTGAAAAAGAATATAAAAAGGCTTTAGGCTATTACCAAAAAGCAATGGATGTTGACCCAGAAAATTATCTTGTATATTTCAATTTGGGTAACACTTATGCTGAAATGAAAAACTTTGCGAAAGCACTTCATTTCTACAACAGAGCCATTGATTTTAATTCAAGAAATCCAGAAATTTACAACGCAATAGCCTTGTTATATCACGATTATGAAGATTATGTTGAATCTAAAGCATACTACGAAAAAGCCTTGTCTTTAGACCCTGACAACTTAACTTCTCATGTAGATTTGGGTAATATTTATTTCAAACTTTTTGATTATCAAAATGCTTTGAAACACTATTTGAGAGTTTATGAATTAAACCCTACAAATAAAACTGTTATTATTTGTATTGCAAACACATATTCTTTAATCAAGGATAAAGAAAACGCTTACAAATTCTTTGATTTAGCATTGACTCTTGATGATGACAACTACAAAACTTATATTTGTTATGCAATTTCAAAAGCTGATTTCAAAGACAACGAAGGCGCATTAGAGCTTTACAAAAAAGCAATTGAGTTGTACCCAGATCAAATGAACGCATACATTTTAGTTGGCAACATGTATTCTAATATGAAAAACTACGAGGGTGCATTAGAATATTACAATAAAGCACTTGCTTTAAGCCCTAATGATGCAAGCATTCACGTATTGATTGCAAATACACATTATATGAACAATCAAATTGAAGAATCCTTAAAATCGTACAGATACGCTGTTAACCTTGTACCTGAAAACGATGAATACAAACTTGTTTATATTCAATTATTGGAAGATTACATTGTTGAACTTAGAAGCGGAGAAGCACTAGAAAATGCATAATTCAGCCAGATTTGATAAACCTTACTTTATAGAAAAATTAGTTTCAGCCTTAAGTTACATAACTTCTGGCTTTGTAGGTTTTATCTGGCTTTTATTAGGAATTTTCACAAAGTCAAAAGTTAGACCTTTTATGAAATATCATATCTTTCAATCAATCTTTTTGGCAATTGCTTACTTCTTATTATGCCAATTACTTGGTATGTTAGGCACAATCGTAAGCTATATTCCGTTTGTAAACAATCTCGTTTTAATGGTTGCATACCTTTTAAATGCACCTATATTATTTGGAATATCAATTATACAAGTTTTAATATATACATTAATAATTTACTTAGTTGTAACTTCAATGCAAGGCAGATATAGTTATCTTCCTTGGATTTCAGACATTATTAAGATGAATGTGAGAAATTAAAAATGAAATTCGATACAATTTGTGTTCAAGGCGCTCATAAACCTGCTGAAAACAGGAATACGCCCCCTGTACCTATTTATCAGACTACTGCTTTTAGTTTTGACAGTGTCCAATATGCAGCTGATTTGTTTGACCTAAAAGCTAGTGGTGACATTTATACACGACTTTCTAACCCTACAACAAACACTCTTGAAGAACGTCTAGCAATGTTAGAGGGTGGAGTTGGAGCGCTAGCAGTATCTTCTGGACAATCTGCCTCATTGATTGCGGTATTAAACATTGCTAAATCCGGAGATGAAATTGTTGCATCAACTAATATGTACGGCGGTACAGTTAATTTGATGAACGTAACACTTAGAAAAATGGGCATTGAAACAAAATTTGTTTCAAGCGACAAAGCGGAAGATTTTGAGGCTCAAATTACAGACAAAACTCGTTGCATTTTTGTTGAAATGTTAAATAATCCGTCATTAAAGATTGCAGACGTAGAAAACATTGCAAAAGTTGCACACGCACACAATATTCCTTTAATTGTTGATAACACTATCACAACACCTTATCTTTGTAGACCAATTGAATTTGGTGCAGACATTGTGGTTCACTCACTTACAAAATACATCTGTGGACATGGAACTTCTATGGGTGGCGTGATTGTTGATAGTGGAAACTTTGATTGGACTAAATCGGGTAAATTCCCCGAACTTACAGAGCCTGATGAAAGTTATCACGGAACAAAATATGTCGAAGCCTTTGGTAAAATGGCATACATTGTAAAGGCTAGAGCACAAATGATTAGAGATTTGGGTACATGTATTAGTCCTATGAATTCATTTTTGATTATTCAAGGGCTTGAAACGCTTTCTTTGAGAATGGAAAGACTTTCTCAAACAGCTTTGAAGGTTGCAAAATTTTTAGAAAATCACCCTGCAGTTGCTTGGGTTAATTATCCAATGCTTGAAAACAGTGATTATCATAAATTGGCATTAAAATACATGCCAAAAGGTTGTTCATCAATCGTAAGTTTTGGAATTAAGAACGGCAAAAGCGCTGGAGTTAAGTTCATTGAACATTTAACATTACCAATTCATGCAACAAATATTGGTGATTCTCGAACAATCATTACATATCCGGCACTTACAACTCATCGCCAATTAACTGATGAACAAATGAAAGAATGTGGCATTGGAACAGATTTTATGCGACTTTCAGTTGGATTGGAAGATGTTGATGATATCCTTCAAGATTTAGACAATGCTTTAAAATTTTCACAAAAATAGGAGAAATATATGAATACATTAAATCAAAACGATTGTTTGCTTTTACTTATTGATGTTCAAGAAAAGTTAGTTGCAATGCTTGAAAAAAATACAGTTGTAAAACAATCAAACATTTTGCTAAAAACAGCTAATATTCTAGGTATTCCAACAATTATTACAGAACAATACCCAAAAGGACTTGGAAAAACTGTGGATTATTTATCAGAACACATCAAGGATACAACCGAAGTTTTTGAAAAAACTGCATTTTCAGTGCTTAAAGACGAAGGTTTTTCAGACAAATTAAAATCTTACGGCAAAAAACAAATTATCATTGGCGGTATTGAGGCTCACATCTGCGTTCACCAAACAGTTGCAGACTTGCTTGAAGCAGGTTATGAGGTTTATGTCGTAAAAGATGCTTGCGCAAGCAGAAAGAAAGACAATTTCAAAAACGCAATTCGCTTAATGCGTCAAAATGGCGCAAAAATTGCAGATACAGAAATTGTTTTATTTGAATTATTAAAAACCTCTAGACACCCTAATTTTAAAGAAGTTCAAGCATTAATTAAATAGATTAATCCTTGCGTCAGGCAATGACTGACCTACTAGACTAAATTATAAGATAAAAAAGGCGCAGAGTTTGAACAAACTCTGCGCCTTTTTAAGTATTATTTAAAAATTATCTAGAAGGTTTATAAACTTCTTTTCCGCTATTTACATAGCTTTCTAGCACTTTTTCGCCTGCTTCAACTTCAATATCACCTTCTACAGTAATACCACGTTTTGCAAATTCTTCGTGCCAATTTGGCTTGAAGCCTTCATCAAAGCCTGTAATTTCTTCAACACGTTTTGACGGAACACCGTAGTAAACATGTTTAATACCAGACCACATAATTGCGCCAACACACATAATACAAGGTTCTGCATTTATGTAAATTGACAAATTATATGGAGCCAAGTCGTAAGTGTTTAGAGCTTTACAAGTTGCTCTTACTGCATTCACTTCTGCATGATATACAGGGCATTTGTCTTCTACTACTGAATTTGCTGCTTCTGCAACAATATTGCCTTTTTCATCGTATACACTTGCGAAGAATGGACCTTTGCCACTTTCGATAGCTTTTGCTGTTTTTTTATGAACTTCTAAAATTCTTTGTTTATCTAATTCTGTAACTGCCATTTTCAAACTCCTTATGCAAGTTCTGCTAATGCTTTTTCTGCTTCTTCATCATTTGGAGCTTTACCGTGCCAGCCAGCTTGATTTTCCATAAATGAAACGCCTTTACCTTTTGTTGTATGAGCAATAATTGCTGTTGGTTTGTCAGAAGTGTTATTTTTAGCATTCATTAATGCATCATAAACTTGATTTATATCGTGACCGTCAATTTCAACAACATTCCAATTAAATGCTTTTAATTTGTCTGCTAATGGTTCTAGAGCTTTAACTTTTTCAACATCACCGTCAATTTGTAACATATTTCTGTCAATAATAGCTGTGATATTGTTTAATTTTTGATGAGGAGCGTGCATAAATGCTTCCCAACAAGAACCTTCTTGTAATTCACCATCGCCTAAGTAAACAAATACGTGAGCTGGATTTTTATCTAATTTTAGACCCATTGCCATACCAACACCCATTGATAAGCCTTGTCCTAATGAACCTGTTGCAACTTCAACTCCAGGTATATGAGTGTTTGGGTGACCTTGAAGACGTGAACCGAAAATACGGAATGTCATTAATTCTTCTTGAGGAATAAAACCTTTTTGAGATAATACAGAGTAAAGAATTGCTGATGCGTGACCTTTTGACAAGATAAATCTGTCACGATTTGCAAAGTCTGCTGATTTATCCCAAGCTGGGTCAACATTCATAACTTTTTGATAAAGTGTTGTTAAAATTTCAACTGCTGAAAATGCACCACCAATGTGACCAGATTTAGCATGGTTAGCCATCTTGATAACATTACGTCTGTTTTGTTTACACATTTCTTTTAGTTGTTCAACGTCTTTTTGATCTAACATTTTATAATACCTCTTTCTTTGTAAACTTTTCTTTAATTACATTATACACGAAAAGTGGCAAAGTCGGAAATATTCTTTTAAATCTTTCTGGTTGCTTAATAGTTCGATACAACCATTCTAATCCTAACTTTTGCCAAATTTCTGGAGCTCTTTGAACTTCACCAGCCCAAACATCAAAACTTCCGCCAATTCCTATCATCAAGGTTGATGGAAGAATTGATTTCAATTCGTATATAAATTCTTCTTGCATTGGAGCACCCAAAGCTACTAATAATAATTTTGGAGACGCATTTTTTATGCCGTCGATAACTTCTTGTTTGCAATCTTTGAAATAACCGTCATGTTTATAAACAACATTCAATTCGGGCATTTCCTGTTTTAAATTTTCATAAGCCTTTTCAATCACATGAGGTTTTGCACCAACAAGAGCAACTGGAATATTGTTTTTTTGCGCATTTTCTAACAAAGAGTGAGCAAATCCAATACCTGTAATTCTTTGGACATTTTCTCCATTAATTTTCAAACCAATTTTAATCCCAATACCATCTGGAATTACAAGCTCTGCCTCTTTCAAAATTTTGGCAAAATTTTCATGCTTGTTGGCATATTCGATAATCTCGGGATTTATAGTAACAATGTGAGAACTTTTAGCACTATCAATTAAGCTGTTTGAGTAATCTAAAGCTTCTTCCACATTAAATAAATCTATGTTATAACCTAATAAATTTTTCTGACGTCTTTGCATAGTTACATTATATCAAAAATACTTGAAAATAAAATATTTTAGTTTTATATTCTTATAAGTACTTGAGAGAAAGGAGATTAATTATGAAAAAAGCATTAATTATCGCATGCGCACTTACAGTGGCATTATCTTCAGCTTCATTTGCAGCAACAGTTACTAAAAATGTAGGCGGAACTAAAGTTACAGTTACAAAAGCTACACCAAAAACTGATGCAGCAGTGAAAAAAGCTCAAGCTAACAAAGCGAAAGCCGACAAAGCTAAAGCAGACGTAAAAAAAGCAAAAGCTAATGCTCCACAAGCAAAAGCTCAAGCTAAGGCTAACGCTAAAACAGCAGCTAAAAACAAGGCTAACCAAAAGTTAGACCAAAAAGTTAACTCAAAAAGCGCTGTAAAAGTTAAACTTAAATAGTTTAATTGTTGTGTGTCAGAATATTTCTGGCACACAATTTAAAAAAGTTTAAAATCCAACAAATCACAAATAGTAAGGTCGTGCGATTTCAATTAATCGCACGATTATTTTATTTTATGTGTCAGGCAATACCTGACCTACATCTAACTATTGTTTATCCTTCTGAATTTATTTCCAAATATCCTTAACACAAGACCCTGAAACAAGTTCAGGGTGACTTAAAAAAGTGGCGGTGAGTAAAACTCACCGCCACTTTAAAGTTTATATTATCAGAATCTAGACTATGCTTTAGCACCAGATTTTGCGATAATTTCTTCTTCAACGTTTCTAGGAACTTGTTCGTAGCATTTGAATTCCATAGAGAATGTACCACGACCTTGAGTGTTAGAACGTAAGTCTGTTGCGTAACCGAACATATTAGCTAGAGGAACTGTTGCTCTAACAATTACGTTACCTGTATTACCAAGAGGTTCTTGACCTTCAACACGTCCACGACGTTTTGCAATATCACCGATGATGTTACCTGTGTATTCATCTGGGATTTCAATTTCAACTTTCATCATTGGTTCAAGTACGCAAGGTTGTGCTTTTTTAACACCATCTTTGATAGCCATAGAACCAGCGATTTTAAACGCCATTTCTGAAGAGTCAACTTCGTGGTAAGAACCATCGTAAAGTTCAACTTTAACGTCAATCATTGGGAATCCAGCTAAGATACCACCTTCAAGTGCTTCTTCCATACCTTTTCTAGCAGGTTCAATAAATTCTTTAGGGATAGCACCACCAACGATTTTGTTTTCGAATACAAAACCAGCATTTTCTTCAGCAGGAGAAATTCTGATTTTAACGTGACCGTATTGACCTTTACCACCTGATTGTCTTTGGAATTTCGCTTCTTGATCTGCGTTTCCTCTGATTGTTTCACGGTAAGCAACTTGTGGTTTACCAACATTTGCATCTACTTTGAATTCTCTTAATAGACGGTCAACAATGATGTCTAAGTGAAGTTCACCCATACCTGAAATAATTGTTTGACCTGTTTCAGTATCAGTTTTAACTCTGAATGATGGATCTTCTTCAGCAAGTTTTTGTAATGCAATACCCATTTTTTCTTGGTCTGCTTTTGTTTTTGGTTCAATTGCAACAGAAATTACAGGTTCTGGGAATACCATTTTTTCTAAGATGATAGGTGCTTTTTCATCACATAATGTATCACCTGTTGTTGTATCTTTCAAACCTACTGCTGCACAGATATCACCTGCGTAAACATCTTGTTCTTCAATACGTTGGTCAGCATACATACGAACTAAACGAGAAATACGTTCTTTTTTGCCGTTTGTAGCGTTCAATACGTAAGAACCTGAAGTAATTACACCTGAATATACACGTAAGAATGTTAAACGACCTACGAATGGGTCAGTCATAACCTTAAATGCTAAAGCTGCAAATGGTTCTGTATCAGAAGAATGTCTTTCAACTTTTGTACCGTCTTCCATTTCACCTTCAATCGCTTTTACATCAATTGGAGATGGTAAATAATCTACAACGTTATCCAATAACATTTGAACACCTTTGTTCTTAAATGCAGTACCGCAAGTTACAGGAACAATTTTGTTTGCACAAGTTGCTTTTCTTAATACTGCTTTTAATTCAGGAACTGTAATGCTTTCTGGATCTTCAAAATATTTTTCCATTAACGCATCATCTTCACCGGCAATAGCTTCAACCAATTCATCTCTGTATTGATGAGCTTTGTCTTTTAGTTCTTGAGAAATTTCATCACAAGTATCAACATCGAAGATATCAATTTGTTTACCTAAATCATCTCTGTAGATTTCTGCTTTCATTTCAATCAAATCAATGATACCTTGCATTTTATCTTCAGCACCGATAGGAACTTGGATAGCAAAAGCATTTGCTCTTAATCTATCTCTAATTTGATTTAATACACGATAAAAATCAGCACCTGTTCTGTCCATTTTGTTTACGAACACGATACGAGGAACTTCGTAACGGTTTGCTTGACGCCAAACTGTTTCAGATTGTGATTGAACACCACCTACTGCACAGAATACAGCAACTTCGCCGTCTAATACACGTAATGAACGTTCTACTTCAACTGTAAAGTCAACGTGGCCAGGGGTATCAATAATATTCAATTGATGACCTTTCCAAGTAGCTGTTACTGCTGCTGATTGAATTGTGATACCACGTTCACGTTCTTGATCCATAAAGTCTGTTACTGCTGCGCCATCGTGTACTTCACCGATTTTGTGAGTTTTACCTGTGTAAAACAAAATACGTTCTGTTGTAGTTGTTTTACCAGCATCAATGTGGGCTGCAATACCAATGTTTCTAATTTTTTCTAAAGGTGTCTTTCTTGGCATTTCTTTAATTCCTTTTCATCTTTTTATAATATTGTACTTTGCTATTTTATAATTAGCCTTAATTATATCATCACATAAAAAAGTTAAAATTCAAGCATGAGTTTTAGAGGGTTTGAGGGTTTAAGTGTTTGAGAAATTTTATTATGGGTTTATTTTTTAACATGTTTGCGTTATATTCACCGTATGAAAATTATTATTTACGGCGCAAGTGAATTTGGTTATTTGATTGCAAACGAGTTTTATCAACAAAACGACGTTATTGTAATTGATAATGAGACAAATAAATCAGATGATTTTGACAAATTAGATATAAGTTTTATATGCGGTACAGCTGCCGATGTGGATATTTTACGCAAAGCTGGAATTACTCAAGCCGATGTTTTTATTGCTTGTACAGCACTTGATGATGCAAACATTGTTGCTTGCGGAATTGCAAAAAAAATGTCTGGCGTAAAAACAATTTGCTTTGTAAACCATGAAGAATATAAAAAATCCTTCTTGGCTTTAAAAGATTCAGAAGGGTTGTCGACCTTCGCAATTGATTCAATCATTTGGCCAGAAGAACTTTTAACAAAAGAAATTTTCAGAATTGTTACCGTTGCAAAGGCTCTAGATGTTGAAAACTTTGCAAACGGCAAAGCAAAACTTTTGGAATACAAACTTGAAAAACATTCTGTTCTTGTTGACAAAAAGGTAAAAGATTGCGGATTTCCAGCAGAAACACTTATTGTTGGCTTAACTCGTGAGGGTGAACTTTCTATCCCTTATGGTGAAACAGTTTTGCAAGAAGGCGATAAAGCAATATTTATGGGGTCTTCACATTCATTAGATATTTTGGCTGGTAAATTCTTTCATGAAAAAAATTCAACTAAAACTGTTACTATCATTGGCGGTGGCAATGTAGGTTTAATGCTTGCTCGAGACTTAGAATCTTTAAAAATGAAAGTTAAAATCATTGAAAAGAACGAAACTCGTTGCGAATTTTTATCAGAAACTTTAACAAACACCCTTATTATTAACGGTGACGGAACTAACTTAGAGCTTCTAAACGAAGAAGACATAGGAGATTCAGACGTTTTAATCAGCGTTACAAACAGTGATGAAAAGAATTTGTTATGTTCGCTTTTAGCTAAACAACTTGGCGTAAAACGTGTTGTTGCGAGGGTTACAAAGTTCTTAAACATTCCGTTATTTGAGCAAGTTGGTATTGATATTGCTGTTTCTACTAAATTTGCGGCACTTCACGAAATTAAAAATGAGTTTAGCGAAACAAATATCGGTATTTTAGCAACCGTAGAACAAGGTAAGGCTGAGGTTTTGGATATCGAAATCCCTGAAAACTTTGAAACAAAGAAACTTATGGAATTGAAACTTCCTACTCGTGCGGTAATTTGTATGGTAAACCGCAAAAACAGAGTTATTATTCCAAAGGGTGACACCTTGATTATGGCTGGTGACGATGTTTTAATCTTCACAAAGAACGAAGATGCACAAAAGATTAAGGACTTTTTTAAGGTAGGATAATATGAGATTAAGTTACCTATTTAACGCTGTTTCCTTCGTATTTATTTGCATTGGGCTTGTAACTTTACTGCCAGCAATCGTTGCATTAATTTATAACGAAACTAATTGCATTTTGCCGTTTGTTGCAACAGGGCTTAGTGCAATGCTTTTGGGTGGATTTTTTAAACTTATCGTAAACCACTTTTTAACCAAAGATAAAAAAATGACTGATATTAAAAAAGCTGAAGGGCTTGCAACAGTTCTTTTATCGTGGTTAATTTTTGCGGTTATAGCAAGTATTCCATACCTATTTTTCAACTTTGGAATAATTGATTCTTTCTTTGAGGGAATTTCTGGAATTACAACAACAGGCGCAACTATTTTTACTCATTACAACTACCCACATACGCTATTTTTCTGGCGTTCGTTCACTCAATGGTTAGGTGGTATGGGAATTATCCTACTGTTCATTGCGATTTTACCGCAATTTGCAATCGCAGGACGTCAAATGTTCTTTGCTGAAGCTCCTGGACCAACTGAGGACAAATTAACACCTCGTATTAAAAACACTGCCATTGCGTTGTGGGGGTTATATATTGTTTTAACTTTAATCGAAATTGGCTTATTAGTGTATTTCAAAATGCCTTTGTTTGACGCAATTTGTAACGCATTTTCTACAATTTCATCAGGAGGCACGTCACCTAACGAGTTTTCTATCGCTGGATATCACTCATTGCCTATAACTTGGATTGTAATTGTATTTATGTTCTTCTCTGGTTGCAACTTGGCGCTTGTTTACAGAGTTATAACTCAATTAAAATGGAGAATGATTTTTCACAATGAAGAATTTAGAACATACGTAGGAATTATCCTTTTCGTATCAGTCTTAATTGCTTTATTCTTTTGGAATACATCAAACGAATTTTCATTTATTAACTTGACAAATATTGTATTCACAGTCGTAAGTTTAATGACCTCAACAGGCTTTGCATGTTGTGATTACACATATTGGGCAATTTCGGCTCAAATAATTTTGTTAATCGCAATCTTGGTTGGTTCATCTGCAGGTTCTACTGGTGGTGGTATCAAGATTATGAGGGCATTAATCGTATTCAAATATTTGAAAAGAGAGATTATAAAATTCTTACACCCTAACGCTGTTGTAACTATCAAACTTGATAGGGCAACCGTTGCACCTGAAATTATTGCTCAAATCATTGGGTTTGTAATCTTTTATGTAACTATTTTGATTATATCTTCAATTACAGTTTCCTTCATTGAAAACAACGCTGTAATTGGTTTTACAGGTTCTTTCTCAACCCTAAGTATTATCGGTCCCGCTTTTGGTAGCACTCTTGGACCTATGGGTAATTATGAAAGCTTACACGATTTAACAAAAATAATCTTTATGTTTAATATGTTAATTGGTCGTTTAGAATTAGTACCGTTCTTAATATTATTAAACAAGGATTATTGGGTATTCAAAAAATAAATTAATTAAAAAGTTTGAAAGCGTTATAAGAACTACGAACAAGCGGTGCTATTTGATATTTTTCAAAACCCGCTTGTTTTGCTAATTCATTCAAATCTTCAAATTCATCTTCTGTATAATATTTTTCAACTTCAAGATGTTGTTTAGAAGGTTGAATATATTGTCCTATCGTCAAAATATCACAGCCAACAGAGCGTAAATCAGCAAGAGTTTGCTTTATATCATCTTGGTTTTCGCCTAAACCGACCATCATGCCTGATTTTGTCGGAATATCGCTGTTATCTTTAATGTATTTCAAAACCTCTAATGAACGTCTGTAATTACCTTGCGGACGTGCTGTTTTAAACAATCTTTCAACTGTTTCAATATTATGGTTAAAAACATCTGGGTGAGCTTTTATTATTGTATTTAAAGCATCTTCATCACCTTTAAAATCTGGTGTTAAAATTTCTATTTTTGTCTCTGGAGAAATTTTACGAATTTCTTTAATCGTTTGTGCAAAATGATTTGCGCCACCATCGGGCAAATCATCACGAGTAACTGATGTAATTACTGAATATTTTAAACCTAGTTCGCTAACGGCTTTTGCTAGGTGTTTTGGTTCATCAACGTCAAGTGGTTCAGGTCTTTCACACCCAATATTACAATAACGACAATTACGTGTACAAACATTGCCCATAATCAAAAAAGTTGCCGTATTCTTTTGGTAGCACTCATTTTTATTTGGGCATCTTGCGTTTTCACAAACTGTATTCAAACAATTATGCTTTAAAATTGTTCTTACATTTTTCGTTTTATCTGTATCAATTATTTGTCGTTTTAAGTAATCTGGTAATCTTTTCATAGAGCTAAAATGCTTTCGTAAACTCCTTCTGAATATGTTGGGTGAGCAAAACAAACTTGTTTTAAATCCTCAATTGAAATTTCATTTTGCATTGCGATTGCAAATTGATGAATCATCGCAGACGCCTCTTTTGATATAATATGAGCGCCTATAATTTTGTTATCGTAAGACAAAACCTTAATAAATCCGTCAATATCATTGTCACAATGAGCTTTTCCTAAAGTTCTAATCGGCAAAACGCTCTTTTGATAACTTCCTGCCGGCAAATCTTGTTCATTTGCACCAATCCACGCAATTTCTGGAATACCATAAACTACGCTTGGAATAAACACATTGTCAAACGGAGTTTCTGACATCAACGCTCTTGCTTGATACATTCCAAAGTTTGCCAACATCAATTGACCGCAAGCGTCGCCCAAGTGGATAACTTTACCGTTTGCATCTGGTTTGTTTGGAGTTCTTCCGATTGCAACAAGCACAAAATCAGGTTCTAAAATTTCACCATTTGAAAGTGTAACTTTTTTATTTTCAATTTTTTCAACAGTTGTAGAAAGTTTCAAGCCAATTTTACGCATTTTGAACAATCTTTCAACATATTTTGAAACCTCATCATCAGCTATTGAAAGAACTTTTCCTGTTGCTTCAACTACTGTGACATCAACATCAATGTCTTTAAAAATTCTTGCCCATTCTATACCTTCAGCGCCTGCACCAATAATTACTACACTTTTTGGAGCTTCTTTCATTTCAAATAAATCATCAGAATTCAAAATAAATTTATGGTCGTATTCTAAACCTCTAAGTGCTTTTGGTTCTGAACCTGTTGCCATAATAATTTTTTCGCAAAAATAAGTTTCGCCATTCGCTTCAATTGTTTTTTCTGCAATAACTTTTGCTTCGCCCTCAATAATTTGAACACCTTTTGATTGCAAATTCTTTGTCAAAGCATTTCTTAGCATTTCGACAACTTTATTTTTACGCTCCATAACCTTTGCAAAATCAAAATTGACATCATTTGCAACAATTCCAATGCTTTCAGCACTTTTGATATCTTTATACAATTCTGCGGAATGCATAATTGTTTTAGTTGGGATACAACCTTTATTCAAACAAACTCCGCCTATTTTATCCTTTTCAAAAAGAATAACCTTCAGCCCTTTTTCTGCTGCTAAAAGTGCCGAAGTAAATCCAGCTGGACCTGAACCTACAATCCCAAAATCAAATTTATTCTCCATTTTAAATCCTTATCTTGTGTAAACTCTTGCAAGTCTTGCCTTTAAGTGGCATATAATTTCGTAATGAATTGTGCCCATTGCTTTTGCCCAATCATCAATTGGCAAAGTCTCGTCTAGTAAAGTGATTACATCACCAACTTTTGCATCAACACCTGTAATATCAAACATCATTTGATCCATTGCAACATTGCCGACTTGTTTAACTTTTTGACCGTTAATATGTCCGTAAAACTTGTTAGACATCAATCGTGGAATACCATCAGCATAACCCAATGGAACTGTCGCAATTGTAGTTGGTTTATCAGCAACAAAGGTATGTCCATAACTTACACCGTCACCTTTTTCAATTTCATGAATATGTATAATTCTTGTCTTTACTGACATTGCTTGTTTTAAATTTACATGTTGTGCCTCTGGAATTAAATCTGGGTACAATCCATACAAGCCAATCCCACCACGAACCATATTGTATGTGCATTTATAGACATTGCTTGTAATAATTCCAGCTGTATTCAAAATATGTAACAACAAACCTTCAGTATTAACTTTAGAAATCACATCTTCCCACACCGCAAGCTGTTGTTCGGTTTTCTCCTTGATTTCAGCATTTGCCAAGTGAGAAAAAATACCCTTTAAATCAATACATTCCATTGATTGAACTTTTTTTATAAATTCAACTGCGTTTTTGTGAGAAACACCAATTCTATTCATGCCTGTATCTAGCTTAATATGCGCTTTTACAGGAATTTTTGTTCTTTCATAAGTTTGAATACAAGAGTCCAAATGGTCCTCAGAGAAAATTGTTATCGTCAAATTGTTTTCTACAACAGTCGGCAAAGCCCAAACAGGTGCAGCACCTAAGATTAATATTTCTGCCGTAACACCGTTTTCTCTTAAATTCAAAGCCTCATCAATTGATGCAACACCGAACATATCGACACCAGATGCAAGCATTGTCGGAGCAAGCATTGCAGCACCATGTCCATAAGAATCTGCCTTAACTACCGCCAAGAATTTTTTATCTTGTGGAATACATTTTTTTAATTCCTTAATATTGTTTGAAACATTGTCAATATTAACTTCTACCCACGAATCTCTGTGAGCATTTACGTTTGATGTTCTTGAAATTTTCATAACTTGAGTATAGTCTATTTTTCTTCAATGTTCAAGTATTTAACAAAATATGCACTAAAGGCTGGAATAAATCCTGCAATAAACAACATTTGTAAAATACCGAATTTTTGAGCCATAAAGCCCATTCCGCTAAGTAATACGCCAACTACACCCCAACAAAAGCCATTTAAAAAACCACCAATAATGCTTTTATATTGAGGTAATTCTTTTTGTGCAAGCACCATTGTAATCGGAGTTGCAAGCATTAAAATAAATGCCATTAAAACAAAGTCAATTAGTGCCAAAATTGGAAATTTTGCATTAAAGAATACGAAAATGCACATCAATACAGGCATTGACAACATAGAAATATAAATAATCTTTCTTGTGCCGACAATTTCTTCAACTTTAGGACTTACAAGTGAACCAATTCCACCTGCAAACATAAACCAGAACAACGCCATACCGATATACATTGGATCATGACCGTTTGCTTTCCACAAAAACGGCAACAAGATTGTACAACTGCTTGAAATCAATGCTTTCATAATAGAAATTAAAATCAAAATTAAGACTTGTTTATTTGTTAAAATTGTTTTAAATACAGCAACAATATCTTTTTTAGAACTTTCAATTTTATCTCTATCAGAAATTTTAGGTACGCAAACAAACATCAACAAAGCCAAAACAATACCCACAAGGATTAAAAGGGGCATTTTTTCTAGGCTTAAATATTGAGTAATAGCTGCTGACAACAAAGGTCCAAAAGAGTATCCTATTGAACCCAAGCTCAAAAACAAGCCCATATTTTTTGTAAAGTCTTTTCTTGTAAATCTAATTACAAAACCAATACTTTGAGGGTGAAATACGCTTACGCCAAGACTTCCCAAAATTATGAACAAACCTAAAGTATAAACATTATGTGCAATACCTGTCAAGGGAAAAAATACTGTTGCGAAAACTAATCCCCAGAAAATAAAACTTCTTTTTGCAATATTATCAGCAAAAAAGCCAAAAATTGGTTGTAAAAGCTGTGAAAACAATTGAGACAAACTCATTAAAAGTGCAGCAACACCCATTGAAATACCAATTTTTGCCGCAATAAACGGCATAACAGGGTGTAAAAATCCTGAATATGTATCTGTCGTAAAGTGTGCTGCAGACAACCACTTCACCGCTTTATTATATGGTGATTTTTTCATAATTTCCTCTATTATATTGTCCTAATCCGACTAGCCTTTAAAATGTTCAATACCTGTTGCAACAAGTGCAATTTCGTATTTATCACATTGTTCAATTATTTTTTTATCATTAATTGAACCAGCAGGCTCAATAATTAATGCAATTCTACCTCTTGCAGCCGCATGAATTACATCAAGAGTTTCAATCGCTCTATCTGTCGCCATTACAGCATCTTTTGTGCTATCACAAGCAGTATCAACAGCACCCTCGCAAGATTCTACAAATGAAGTTTCGCCTTGACCAATTGCCAATGTCTTAAAATCCTTTGCTAAAACGACAACATCAGATTTTGCATATTTTGCAACCTTAAACGCAAAAATTGCATCTTCTAACTGTTCTTGTTCAGGTTTCTTTTTAGTCAAAACTTTAAAAGTATCCTTGTTAAAGTCTGCTCTATCTGCATCTTGCTCTAAAACGCCAAATGGAGTTATTTTTAATTCCTGAGATACAGAAATTTTAACTTCGTCAAAAGGGGTATTAATTTTAATAATTTTTAAGTTTTCGTTTTTCTTCAAAATTTCTAAGGCTTCTTTGTCATAACCGCAAGCCAAAACCACTTCAAAAGAGCTTTGCGCAATTTTTTTTGCAGTTCTATCATCAACAATTTTTGAAAAACCAATACAAGAACCTATTGCCCCAATTGGATTGCTATCAACAGCTTTTGCATAAGAATCAACAAGGGTTTTGCCTAAAGCAACAGCACAAGGTAGTCCTACTTTTGCCATTACAGTTGCAAAAACATCATAAAATTCACCCAAAACGTCAACTAAAACGCTCATGTTTAAGAAGTTTTTGTATGTTAATTCGCCACCGTTCAATTGTTCCCACTCAATTGAACCTTCGTTTTTATACAAACAAGCTGATTGTTGTCTATTTTCACCTTGTTTAAAATCAATTATTCTTTCTAAATTATCTAACATTTTAATTTCCTCTAACTTATTAATATTGTCAGGCAATGCCTGACCTACAAGCTAATTATTAATTTTATTAGGCAATGCCTAACTTACATACTAAAACAAGTTCAGAATGACGTAGTTTTTTTATTCAAAAACACTTAGAACGGACAAATAGTCAAGCGTTCTAAAAATCTTACTGCACGAGTTGGAAGGTTTTCATCAGGGTTAATTGAACCTACCAAAATTGTTTTTGTACCTGCCAATTTGCCTACCAAAATGTCTGTCAATGGTCTATCTCCGATAACTACAACATTTTTAGGACTCATAAACAAGCCTTTTATAATATTTTTTACTGTTTTTGGGCAAGGTTTGTTTGCATGGAAGTACATTTTACAAGGCATGTGCTGTTCAACTTTTTCAATATATTCTTTATTCTTATTGTTTGAAACAATACACATATAAAATTCTTTTTTAAATTGGTTAAACCAATCAATCGTTTTGCCTGTAAATTCACCTGTCTTAGATTGCATTGTTGTACTATCTAAATCAATCAACATTGCGTGAATGCCCATATCTTTAAGCATTTCAGGCGTTATTTCGTAAATATCCTTCAAATTTTTATCAGGACGTAATATCATCGTTTTTAATCTCCTTTGTTCTTGCTAGAGCGAATTTGTAATTCTTTGGCGCTCTTTCAAATTTAATCCATAGTTCATCATTCGTATTTGCAACTTCTAATTCTTCTTTTGTTTTGTCACTAACAATTTCAGTTGCTTTTGTAATGTATTGTTCATCAGGTGTAATAATTTCTATTTCCTGACCTTTTAAAAATTTATTTTTTGTTTTTACAAGGTAGCTGTCGTCCTTTTTATCCCAAAATTCGCATAAGAAATCCGCTCCAGCCAACCCTTTTGAAATATCATAGCTATAACTTTCTGAGTTATTATTTCCTAAGTAGAAACCTTGTGTATATCCACGATTTCCAACTTTTTTAAGCTCTAAGAAATATTTATGCAAATCATCTGTTTTGCCTGCCATAACCTCATCAATGGCATTTCTATAAGCCTTTGTAACAGCAGAAACATAGTATAAACTCTTTGTTCTGCCTTCAATTTTTAAAGAATCCACACCAGCTTCAATTAATTGTGGCAAGTATTCAACCAAGCACAAATCTTTAGGGCTTAAAATATGTGTGCCACGTTCGTTTTGCTCAATTTCATAATATTGACCTGGACGAGTTTCTTCCAACAATTTGTAACTCCAACGGCAAGGTTGAGCACAATTCCCGTGATTGGCTTTTCTTTCACCTTTTGTCATATAATCACTCAACAAACATCTTCCAGAGAAAGAAACACATTGAGAACCGTGTACAAAAACTTCTAATTCCATATCTGGAACTTGTTTTTTTATTTCAGCAACATCTTTAATCGGTAACTCTCTTGCTAAAATTGCACGAGTTGCACCCAAATCTTGCCAAAATTTAACAGCCTCATAATTTAATGTGTTTGTTTGCGTGCTTATATGAATTGGAATTTCTGGCAAATATCTTTTCACCAAACGCAAAACGCCCATATCTGTTAAAATAATTGCATCTGGATTTGCGTCTTTAATTCTATCCATAACGCTTTCAAGCAATTTGATATCATTATTAAAAGCAAAAATATTAAGTGTCAAATAAGCCTTTGCACCTAACTTTCTTGCCATATCAATAGCTTCTTTAAGGTTTTCCATTGTAATCAATTCACCTTTACGCATTGCACGCAAGCTAAAATCTACAACACCTAGATAAACCGCATCTGCACCGTATGTAACGGCATATTTTAACTTTTCAATATTGCCTGCTGGCATTAATAATTCTGGTTTGTTCATAAAAATAGTTTACCCTAAACTAATCACCCGTGCAATGTGTATTTTAAAAAATTGGATTAAAATCCCTTTATTAAAGGAGATATTTATGAAAAAAATCGTCATTTTAACTCTAATTTTTGCAGGTTTTACATTAAGCGCAAATGCACAAAGCACTTTTTCGACCTTTACACCATTTACACCTCAACAGGCATATAAATTTAATAGCAATCTTTATGACAGGTATCTTCCACCAAATAAACAACGACGCTATTTACCACCGCCACCACCACCAAACTCTTACAATAGGTATAATCAATTTGGTTATTATGACCCATATTACAGTCAAAATCAAACAAAATGGCAAAGGTTTAAAAATTTCTTCTCATCAGGTCAAATGACAGGCTACACACCATCATACAATAGTGCTTTTGATAACAATCCATACGGGTATCAAAGCGGATATTACGATAGTTTTGGCAACTATCACCAAAAAAATTACGACCAACAAAATGGTATGAGTATAAAAATCTTAGATTAACATGTAAAAAGACCTTGGGCATAAAGTCCAAGGTCTTTTTTCTCTTTGTCTCACAATTATTTTAATTAAAATGCTGCGACAGGTTTCTTTTGCAATTGAGCACCTGGAATTTGTTGCCAATTTGCAGACATAATCTTTTTGAAAGATTTTAATGCCGTATCTTCTAATTCACCCAATTCATCAGCTTCCATAATCAATTCTCTTAATGGAAGTAATGCTCTTTGGTCTCGAAGTACACCCAAGGCTGCTGCTGCACCTGCTCTAACTAATTCATTTTCTGAACGGTTTTTCATAACATCAATCAATGCAGGAACTGCTTTTGTATCATTCAATTTACCCAATGAAGTAACTGCATAAATTCTTACATTAACCCATTCGTCATATAACATGTTGATTAACTTATCAACGGCTTTTTTATTACCAATTTCACCCAATGCTCTAGTTGCATCACAACGTACATTAACTTTTTCATGATCTAACGATGCAATCAAAGCATCTGTTGCAACATCACCAATTTCAATCAAGGCTTCTGTTGCAGTAATACAAACTTGAGGGTTTTCATCATTTAAGGCTTCAACCAATGGTTCTACAACAATTTCGCCGCCCAATCTGCCTAATGCACGAGCTGCACGAACTCTTACATCTACGTTTCTATCTTCACGTAAAGATTCAATCAAATAAGTTGTTGCTTTTTCATCACCCAATTCGCCCAATGCACGAGCTGCATACAAACGAACTGAACCATTTTTATCATTTTTCAATACGTCAATCAAAGGTTCTACGGCTTTTGATTCGCCCATTTCGCCTAGAACTCTTGCTGCGTTGTATCTAACCTTTTCTGAGTTGCTTGTTCTCAAATCTGAAATCAATTCTTCAAATGTTTTTTTAACTTGTTTTTTCTTGCTATTTACGCTAATAGTCATTAAAAATTGCCTCCGACGTATATAATAATGTACCGATATTATGTTAAAGTTATTTTTCTGTAAAAAATTGCTTTTTATTTTGGGTTTGTAAATTATTGTTAAGAGAACTTAGAACATGTGTATTGCATGCTGGGCTTGCTTTTTAACTTACACATATCTTGCAAGGGTAAACCTAACACTTTATATTTTTATAGTAACATTTTTTTTTAGTTTTGTCTCGTATTTGAAACAATTTTTCATACATTTGTAGTAATTGTTTATTTAAAAACTTGCATATTTAATATTAGCAAGAATTATCATGTAAACAAATATTAAGCAATTGGTATAGAAATTGTAAACTCACTACCATGCCCAAACTCGCTTGTAACATGGATTTTACCATGATGCTTGTCTACTATTTTTGAAGAAATTGCCAAGCCTAATCCCGTACCAACACCTGCGCTTTTTGTTGTGTAACCTGCGTTAAAAATTTTGTCTAAATTTTCTGGCTTAATTCCTTTGCCTGAATCCTTAATTTTTACAATTAATTCACTATTTTCAACCTTTGTTGAAATTTCTATTGTGCCATATTTTTCAATCGCATGACAAGCATTTAATAAAATGTTCATAAACACTTGGTTTAACATATTTGGATAACATTTTATCATTGGTAATTCACCGTAATTCTTGATAATCTCAGCTTTATTTTTTGTTTCGTGCCTAATCAGAGTAAGCGTCAAATCAAGTTCTTTGTTAATATCAGCCTCTTGAAGTTCTGCTTCATCAAGTCTTACAAACTTTTTCAATGAAATTACAAGGTCATGAACACGAGCTACGGCAACATTGTCAACCTCATTAATTTCTTCAAACATTTCTTTTATATCCGCATTATCTAACTTTTGAATTAATTTTTTCATAATCGCATTATTAGATTTAATTGAAGCAAAAGGTGTATTAATTTCGTGTGCAATTCCGGCAACCAACTGACCTAAAGAAGCCATTTTTTCAGAATTTATAAGTTGCAATTGAGTATCACGTAATTCCGTTAATGTTTTAACATTATCTTCATAAAGTTTTGCTTGTGCTACGGCGTTACCCAATTGAGCTGAAACACTTTCTAAAACATCAATTTCTTCCACCATATCACGTTTTTGATAGCTTACAAGAACAATTACGCCCAACAAATCGTTTACGTGATAAATCGGCAAGATTACACGCATTGTTGGAACATCAAACATTTCAGCCTCGTTAAACTCCTTCAACGTCATTGAAGAAACCGTTTTTTTTGCCGACAATTCGTGAAAAATTTTGTCACCGAAAGTTATATTTTTACCGATAAATTCTTTTTTGTTTTTACCATAGGCTTGTTCTATTATAAAAAGTTTTTTCTCTTTATCATTTTTTGCATAATAAGCACGATAAGCCCCGAACATGGTTGCCAATTCTTTTAATGCAGAACTTAAAATTTTAGCTGAGTCAATTGATTCTCTAATAATATTAGAAATTTTGTTAATCAATGTCATTTTAACAGCTTGAGCTTGAGTTGACTGAGCCATTTTTCTAAGCCTATCCACCTCTTTAAGTGCAGAACTACATTCATTTACAAGATTCTCTTTTTCCATTTTAACTCGTTCTAATTCAACTTCAGCGCTTACGTCAGAAAAAATCATTATCGTATAAATTCCACGTTTATACGCAGACAAATTGTAAAAAGAAAATTCCCCTTTAGAATCTTGATAATTTACGAAGGCATCAAAATCTTCTTTTGATTCAAAAAGATAATGCATTGGCAAAAAAGACTGCATATCTTCAGCATCAAATGGATAAAAATCATAGCTTAATTTGTGAGAAAAACGCTTAAAATCGTTATAATCCCAAAAACATCTTTTGAAGGCTCTATTTGTGTAAACCACTTCTTTTTTTTGATTTGCAACAATTACAGCATCTTTAAATTTATTAAAAAAACTGAATTTCTCCATGTATATATTATATACATGTATGAGGAAAAAGTAAAAATGTTAAGCCAACATGACGATTTAATAGAATTATCAATAGTTTGTAAATTAATGCAAACAAAAGTTTACGTTATGAAATATTTTGTTTCTAAGGCAACTTTTTGTGATAGATTAATAATACAGAGGGATTAACTCAACTATTCACAGATTACACTAGGAGATATATTAAATGTCAGAATACTTGACTAAAGAAGAAATTAAACAATGGAGAAGTTCATTAGAAAAAATTACTTTAGAAGAATTTGCAGCTAGATTAGGAAAACAAATTGAAGAAGCTAAACACACAAACGATTTAGTAGACATCGTGTTAAAAGGTAAACCTTACACATCTTCATCTACTGAAATGTCATCTTCAATTCGTTCTGAAAAGATTAATACAATTGCTGAAAAAGCAGTAGAAAAAGAACGTCAAATCGTTTCTGCTCAAAAAACTCAAACAAAAGCTACTCCAAAGGTTGCTGAAGTTAAAACTCAAAAAGCTGAAAAAGAAGTTAGAAAACAACAACCAATCGTCAAAGACTCTGCACCTGCATCTTTAAAAGACGAAGTTCAAATCGTTTTCAAAAAAGCATTAACAGACAGAGAACAATTGGTATTCGACTATTTCTTAAAAAATAAAAACCAAATTGTATACGCAAAAGACCTTGCAAACTTGTTGAGCTTACCTAGAGATTATGTATATAAATACATCAAAAACTTAAGAGCGAAAATCGACGGCGAAAACTTGAAAAATGCTGAAGCTGGCGGTTTCATGTTATCAGTTTAATTAAGATAAAATGGAAGTTAAAACATTAAATTTATTAGATATTTTAAATAAATCGCAGGTGCTTTATTCAACTGATTATTCAGGAGAATACCAAGCCCCTGCTGATTTATTAGAAAATATTTTAGAAAATTCTGGTTCGGAAGAACCAATTCTTGATGGCATAATGTTTTTGCAAAAAACTTCTAGCCGTTCTTATCTTGTAGTTGACGGTATTAAGCGTATTATTCAATTTAGCTTATTACTCCACGCTCTTTGCGAATGTTACAAACTTACAAACGAAAAGAACAATCATGCAATTGAACTTATAAAAAAAAGATATTTATTCTTTGGTAAATATACAAAAATACATTTACATGGTTACGAAAAAATTATCTACGAAAAACTTGTTAAATACGAGCGTATGACCGAAGAAGAAAAGCAACACCCTATGTTTATCCAACTTCACGAATATTGGGCAAAAATTAAAATGAACAATATTTCTGCGGTTAAACTTTTTAACGAAATCAAAAAAGTTAACATTTTGGCTTGCGTTTATGAAGACTCTGAAATCGAAAATAGGGACATTTACCAATACTTAAACTGCAACAACCCTAACATAGAAGAACTTTTATTAATCACTGATTTTATAAAAGAAAACTCAAAAAACGGCTTAAAGGCTTGGTATAACCTTTTAGACTTGTATAAAAATGCGGGTTTAAAAGATTACTTTAAATTTTTCATAAGGGATTTTTTAACTATCCAAAGAAATGGTATTATCCCTAAAGCAAACGAATTGTATATGGGCTTTAAACGCTACTACAAACGCTTTGCCCCTAATATGAATATTGAAGATTTCTTTAAACATATTGAAAAATTTGCAAAATATTACATCAAAATTTTACAAGCTGATTTTGCAAACGAAGAAATTAAATCTCTTGTTTCAACTATAAACGAAGGCAATATGCAAGAGACTTATCCGTATTTGTTGGAGGTTCTTGATGACGTTGAAAGCGGTAGACTTACAGAAGAAACCCTAATCCAACTTTTGAATACAGTTATTGCATTTATTAATGAACAAAGAAGTGGTAATTTTTCAAGCACAATCGACTTTGCAAACCTTAGTCACGAAATTAATCAAAGAATTTAATTAAAATTTACTTACATCTTGGATTTTGTTCTGTTGGTGTTTTTCCATTTGGACATTTGCCAGAACTATCTAATTTTAAATAATCCATATTATCATAATTTATAACCCAAGCCGATGCTTTATTACCATTTTTCATTATAGAGTTCTTACTTCCGTCCAAATATTCAGAAAAATTATCTGGAGCAAAAGGGGTAACTATTCCATCATCACCATTTCTAAATAGAAATATATCTGTTCCAAGTTGATTTTGTCCTTTATTTGGTCCATCAATATCAACTTGAAAACTTGTATTTTTCATTGCAACAGCAGTACCATCTGCAAGAATAATTTTATAAAGAGAAGGGCGGGTATCTACTGAACCACCCGCATCTTGACCATCAATGAACCTAACGTTTTTAATTGAAAAACAACCTTGATTTGTAGCCACACCACAATTTTTGGATACTTTCATAAATTCAGTTACTCTTTCTCCAAAACGTGTTACTTGAGCAGTTTCTGTTGTATCATTTACAAACCATTCGTTAACAGGTCCATAAACTGATTGAGCACGACCTAAAGCGTCATTAAGGTTTGAATATATTTTTTTAACCTTTGCAACTTTTTCTTTATCTGCGGTTGATGAGTTTAAGTTTGGAATTGTCAATGCGGCAACAACACCAATAATACCCATTACGATTAGGGTTTCTGCAAGAGTAAAGGCAAAGGCTTTTTTGAATATTTTGTCACCTTGAACTCGTTTTTTGGTATCTACATCACGAGATTCTGAAACAAGTTCAGCATGACGTAGGATTGTATTTCTTATTTTACGAAACAAAAACATCATTTTAAACTCCTTTTTGCAAAGCCCGAAAGTCACTCTTCTATATCTAGATAATACCCCCGAGACGTGAGAGCATTTAATTTCAACACTTTCAGCCATATCATCTTCTTCTTATTCTTTTATTTAGTATAAACTATTTTTTTGTATTTTTCAAGTAGAAAATTTTATTTGTTACTGGAATGTTTACAAGATTCTGAACCAAGTTCAGAATGACAGCAAGGTTTATATACAATCTCAATGTCACCCTGAACTCGTTTCAGGGTCTCTGCAACATGAGATGCTGAAACAAGTTCAGCATGACATAAGGGTTTATATTCAATTCTTATGTCACCCTGAATTGCGGATTTTCGGCAAGGTGAAACAAAGTGTAACCCGTAAGTTGGAGTGGGACTTTACTCCCACGACAACCCGAATAATCTAAGAGTATTTCAAAGTCTCTTTTTTTGCTTTGCGCCAAAGTTGGTCAAATTCTTCAAAAGAATACTCAGTCAAAGGTTTTGTTGCTAATTCTTCCATTTTTCTAAAACGTCTTTCAAATTTTCGGTTTGCTGAAATTAAGCATTGTTCAGCATCTAGCTTATGCCAACGAGCCAAGTTCACTACTGCAAAAAGAATATCACCCATTTCATCTTCCATGTGGGCTTTATTACCTTCATTAACGGCTTCTTTAAATTCTTTTAACTCAGAATTTACACAATCCCAAAGTGTTTCAACTTTGTCCCACTCAAAACCGACTTTTACGGCACGTTTTGAAATCTTTTGAGCCGTCATTAAAGCCGATTGAGATTTAGAAATTCCGTCCATTTGTGAGGTGCGTTCAGTTTTTTCTTCTTGTTTTAATTTATCCCAATTAACCACAACATCGTCAGCGTTTTTAACAGTTGTGTTACCAAAAACATGTGGGTGTCGGTGGATTAATTTGTCTTTTAATTCTTTTGCAACATCTTCAATATTAAAAGCACCTTCTTCATCTGCAATCTGAGAATGTAAAAGAACTTGCAACAAAACGTCACCTAATTCTTCTCTTAAGTGAGGTAAGTCGTTTTCATCAATTGCATCAACTGCTTCATACGCTTCTTCAAGCATATTAGGTCTAAGTGATGAATGAGTTTGCTCTCTATCCCAAGGGCAACCATTTTCAGAACGTAAAGTTCTTATAACTTCAATTAATTCTTCTAAATTCTTATATTGCATAAAAAATCCCCCACAAATTTATATCCATGATACAATAAAAACTATGAAAAGAAAACCAATAGTTGCAATAGTAGGAAGACCAAACGTAGGAAAATCTACGTTCGTAAACAGACTTGTAGGTCGCAGACAATCAATCGTTGACGATTTACCTGGAGTAACTCGTGACAGAATTTATTTTGACGTTGAATGGCAAAATAAATGGTTCACCGCTATCGACACAGGCGGAATTATTCCGAGCGACGAAGACGAAATCATGGTTTCAATTTATGACCAAGCTAAAATTGCCTGTGATGAAGCAGAAAAAATTATCTTCATCGTTGACGGTAAAGACGGCGTAACTCCTGTTGATGAGGAAATCGCAAACATCTTACGTCAAACTAAAAAACCTGTATTTTTAGCTGTAAACAAGGTCGACAGTCCTGCTCAAGCACTTTACACAAGCGAATTCTATTCACTTGCACTTGGTGATCCAATTGGTATTTCTGCACTTCACGGCTCTGGCGGTGTTGGAGATTTACTTGAATTGGTTACAGAAGATTTTGAAGCTGACGACGAAATTGAAGAAGAAACCGACATTAAACTTGCAATCGTTGGTAGACCAAACGCTGGTAAGTCTTCAATTGTAAACGCTCTACTAGGCAAAGAAAGAGTTATCGTCTCTGATGTTTCTGGCACAACTAGAGATAGCATTGATAGCAAATTCACATACAAAGAACAAGATTTTACTATCATTGACACCGCTGGTATTCGTAAAAAAGCGAAAGTTGATTACGGTGTGGAAAAATTTGCCGTAGACAGAGCAATCAATTCAATTAAAGATTGTGACGTTGCAATTCTTGTTCTAGATGCAAAAGAAGGTATTGCGGATCAAGATAAAAAAATTGCATCAATCATCACAGAAGCTGGAAAAGGCTTAATCATTGCGGTAAACAAATGGGATTTAATTGAAAACAAGCAAGCGAACACAACTAGCCAATTTGAAAAGAAACTTGAAAATGAAATTCCATTTTTAAGCTATGCTCCAAAAATTTACATTAGCGCAGTTACAAAACAACGATTGAACCAAATTTTTGAAAAATCAATCGAAGTTTATGAACAATGCACAAAACGTATTTCAACAGGTTTATTGAACAAGGTTGTAAACGAAGCATACTTATTAAATCCGCCTCAAAGCGTTAAGAATAAGCGTTTGAAAATTCTTTACACAACTCAAGTCAATGTTAAACCTCCTACATTTGTCATTTTCGGCAACAACGCAGATTTAATGAAGGATCACTACAAGCGTTATATTGAAAATAAACTTCGAGAAGCGTTCGGTTTCTTTGGAACTCCAATTAGAATTTCAGTTAGAGAACGCTCTGATAAGAGAAAATAATACAAAAAGTCGGATTTATTTCAACAAATCCGACTTTTTAAATGAATGTTTTGCATTAAATCACAATATTTAAGAGATTCTGAAACAAGTTCAGAATGACATTATATTATATTTCTAAGCTTTGCTAGTCACTATTTTTTCTTGCAACAGCAAGACCAGCTGGCAAGTCTAAAACTTCCATTTGATATTTTGGATTACCATTAATTGCATCTAAGAAAGGTTTAACCTTTTCTGCGTGAGACGTTACGTTATCCGCACAAATTACAGCGCCTTTTTTCAAGTGTTTATCTAACAGATTAAAGTATTCTATATATTGAGATTTATTTGCATCAATAAACACAAAGTCGATAATTTCATCTTCTGGAAGTCGTTCTAAAATACCGATGGCAGACCCTTCCTTTGTAGTAATAATATCCATTACACCACAAGTTTTAAAGTTTTCTTCTGCTAAAACTCTGCGTTTTTCATAAAATTCAATAGTTGTAAGGTGTCCACCTGTTTCTTTCAAGGCTTTTGCCAACCAAATTCCAGAGTAACCATTAGAAGTTCCTATTTCATAAGCATTTTGAGCATTGCAAATTTTAACAAGCATATTTAAGAAATTACCCGTTTCTCTTGCTACATTCCAAAATTCATTTTGAGTTTCTTCTAGTCGTTTAAATACTACTTCTGTTGTGCTATCCATAATTAAATCTTTTTCACCTTATTTGTAACTGCCAACTCACTTACAGGAATATCCATTGGCAATGTTTTTATAACTTGTTTTCTATCCAAATTCAAAACTGAATATTTGCCTGCTTTTGCATCTGTAATTATTGCCAAATTTGTGTTTGGAACTTTATATATTTTCGTAGAAAATCCATTTGTATTCAATTTTATTGTTGCTGTAATTTTATCTGTTTGAGTGTTCAAAACTTGTACAACGCTATTTTCAGCACTTAAAATATATAAATTATTAAAGTAAACAAACATATCTACAGGTTTTGGAGAAACTTCAAACTCATCAGCAAGTGTCATTGTTGCATAATCGACAATAGCAACTCTATTTTTTGTTCTGCTTGCTAAATAAATTTTGTTTTGAGAGTACGCAATTGCAGAAACATTAGGGAAAATACCCACTTCTTTTATTGTGTAATCGTTATCTAATTCTACACACCAAACATCATTTGTTGTTTGGTCTACATAAATTATTTTCGTTGCTTTATCTGCAAGTGTAAGTTTTGTACATCTGCCATTTACTTGAATTTTTTGTTTCATTTGCATTTTGTTTAAATCAATTACGTAAATTGAAGAAGTGCTTGGAGTTGAAACATAAGCAAGTTTATTAATTTCATCTATAACAATTTCTTCGGGTTGAGCATCAAATTCAAAACATTTAATTACCGCTTCGTCAGCCAAAGAAATAACATTCATCGCATTAATATCATAAGTTGTAACCATTAAAAATCTATTTTGATAAACCTTCATATCAATAGGAATAGAATTTAAACTCAAAGCGTACTCTGGTCTAGAGCTTCCTGCTGGAACTACATGAACATTTTTTGAGTGGCAAGTGATTACATACATATTTTTGTTTCTTAATTGTGGAATTGTTGAAACAACATCTTTTTTAACCTCAGTATGAACAGTCTTTTCTTCTTTTGTATATTCTGATTTAACCTTCAAAACATCTTGTTCTGTTGTAATTCTTAGCCCGCCAATAATGCCTTTAATATTTTCTGGAACAGTTAAATTTTTTGGAACTAATAAGTCTTGTGGCAAAAGACCTGTTTTGACTTCTAAAAATGGGTCACTTTGGTATAAAACTGAACGTTTACCGTCTTTTTCAATAACCTTCAAAAGTACAAAATCGTTGTTTAAAACAAGAATATCTGGCATATCTTTTAAAGTTTTGTTGGCAGGAACTGATTTTTTTACCACAATTTTGTTTGGTTTAATAATTTTTGCAGGAAACAATGGCAAATACAAGTTATCACGAATTGTAATCAAACCGTCAAAACGAATTTCTGCCGCTGGTTGTTCTTTTTTAATATATCCTACAACTTCTGTCGGTAAAGTTGCCGCAGAAGCTGACATAGCACCTACAAGCATAACCATAAAAGTTATTATCAGTTTACGCATTATTGAAATACCCCTTTAACTTTATCTTTTAATGTGTCTTGAGCTTTTTTACCCGTATTAATTTCGTATAAACGCTTATACAGACTTCTTTCTTCATCAGTAAGTTTCGTTGGAATTTTTACGTTTATAACAAGAATGTGGTCACCTCTATGGCTTGGTCTTTGAATGTGAGGCACACCTGCACCTTTAATCTTAATCAAATTGCCACTTTGGATACCAGCTTGAATTTGAACTTTCTTTTCTCCATCAACAGTTTTAACCATAATTTCATCACCTAAAGCAGCTTGTGCTGGAGAAATTTCTAATTGAGTAATAATATTTATACCGTCTCTGTTAAAGTGCTCTGAAGGTTTTACGTGCAATACAACATATAAGTCCCCTGCAGGACCGCCGTTTATACCACAATCACCTTCATTGGCTAAACGCATTTTTGACATATTGTCAACGCCTGCTGGAATTTTAACATCTAAAGTTTTTTCAACTTCTACACGACCTTTACCGTGACATAATTCACAAGGTTCTTCAATCTTTTTGCCTGTTCCACGACAGTCAGGACATGCTGTAACTTGTGTAAAATGTCCTAAAATTGTTTGAGTTGTTTGTTGAATTTTACCAGAACCACCGCAAGTAGGGCAAGTTTTTGGAGTTGTACCAGCTTTTGCACCACTACCATGACAATCTTTGCATACTTCCAAGTGGTCAATTTTAATCTCTTTTTTGCAACCGAAAACAGCTTCTTCAAATTCTAATTCCACATCTACACGCAAGTCTTCGCCTTGACGAGGAGCATTTGGATCGGCTTGTCTTTGAGAAAACCCACCAAATCCGTCAAAAAATGATGCAAAAATATCATTTAAATCACCAAATCCACCTGCAAATGGACCGCCTGTATCAAAGCCTGCATTTTTCAATCCATCTTCACCGAAACGGTCATAAGTTGCACGTTTGTCATCGTCCATTAAAGTTTCGTACGCTTTACCGATTTCTTTAAATTTATCTTCTGCATCTGGTGCTTTATTTACGTCAGGGTGGTATTTACGAGCCATTTTTCTAAATGCACTTTTAATTTCATCTTTAGTAGCGTTTCTATCTATCCCTAGCGTTTCGTAATAATCTGCCATTCTTAAATAACTAACCTTTCCAACTTGTGGTTTTAAAAATGCCGTGATTTTCACACGGCATTAATTTCATACATCTATTCTGCTGAAGCTACATTTACTAATGAAGCTCTTAAAACTTTGTCACCAACTTTGTAACCTTTTTGAAGTTCGTTGATAATTGTTCCTTCCGGATGTTCGCTTGTTGGTGTTTGCATTACAGCTTCATGAAAATTAGGGTCAAATTCTTTTCCTTCAGTTTCAATAACTTCTAAGCCTAATTTTGTCAAAGTATCTTTCATTTGTTTCATAACTAGATTGAAACTGTCTTTAACTTTTTGACAATCTTCAATATTTTCAACAGCTTTTTGACCTCTATCAAAGTTATCTAGAACTTCAATAAGTTGTTTTAATGTGTTTACAGCACCATATTTCAACAAGTCTTCTCTTTCTTGAGCTTGACGTTTTCTAAAGTTTTCAAAATCTGCTGCAAGCCTGATATACTTATTGTTTAGTTCATCATATTTTGCTTGAAGTTCGTTATCTTTTGACACTTCTTTTGCTTCTGTTTGTTCAGTTTCTTTGTTTTCTTCTGCTTTTGCAGTATTGTCTAAATCCATATCCTTGTTAAATGGATTTGATTCAGTTGTTTCTTCATGTTTTTTCTTATGTGACATTTTACCCGCCTTCATAAAATATTATACAATTTTAATTATATGCCATCAATCAAGATAAACAATGAATATTTATTATTTTTTAATAATTCACTATAAAAATTATGGAAATATTAATTTTTCATTAATAAATCTCTTAATTTGAAAATTTTGAAGTATAAATGTATTATTGAAAAGTATAACTTGTAAAGTAGGAGGCATAAAAAATGAAAATTAGACCAATCGGTGACAGAATTGTAATCAAAGTTATTGAAGATACAGCGCAAACAGAAGGCGGAATCTTTATTCCAGATAGCGCAAAAGAAAAACCACAAAAAGGTGAAGTTGTAGCAGTAGGCGAAGGCAAAACTTTAGACAGCGGTGAAAAAGCACCTGTATCAGTTAAAGTTGGCGAAACTATCATCTATGAAAAATACGCTGGCAGAGATATTAAAATCGACGGCGAAACTCTAAAAATCTTATCAACATCAGATGTTTTAGGTGTGCTTGAAGCGTAAGCCGATGTGAGGTCTGCATATAACAGACAACAACTTAAAATAAGAGTTATTACATTATTCGTAAAGGAAAAAGGATATGGCTAAAAGAATTGTATTTCAAGAAGAAGCAAGAAAATCATTATTAAAAGGTATTGATGCAGTAGCAGATGCCGTAAAAGTAACATTAGGACCAAAAGGTAGAAATGTAATTTTAGAAAAGAAATATGGCGCACCACAAATCGTTAACGATGGTGTTACAATCGCTAAAGAAATCGAATTAAAAGACGGTTTAGAAAATGCAGGTGCTCAATTATTAAAAGAAGTTTCATCAAAAACTAACGATGTAGCTGGTGACGGTACAACAACAGCATCAGTTTTAGCTCAAGCAATCGTTAGAGAAGGTTTGAAAAACTTAACTGCTGGTGCAAATCCAATGTCTATCAAACGTGGTATTGACAAAGCAGTTGAATATTCAGTAGAAAAAATTAAATCTATGTCAAAAGCAGTTGCTACAAAAGAAGAAATCGCTCAAGTTGCAGCAATTTCAGCTGGTAACAACTCTGAAATCGGTGAATTAATCGCTGAAGCAATGGAAAAAGTTGGTAACGAAGGTGTTATCACAGTTGAAGAAAGCAAATCTTTCGGCACAAACTTAAAAGTTGTTGAAGGTATGCAATTCGATAAAGGTTACATTTCACCATACTTCGTAACTGACGCAGAAAGAATGGAAGCAGTTTTAGAAGATGCTTACGTTTTATGTGTAAACAAAAAAATCAACTTAATCCAAGACTTAGTTCCAATTCTTGAACAAGTTGCAAGAGAAGGTAAATCATTATTGTTAATCGCTGAAGATGTTGAAGGTGAAGCATTAGCAACATTAGTAGTTAATACTATGAGAAAAGTTATCAGAGCAGTTGCAGTTAAAGCTCCAGGTTTTGGTGACAGAAGAAAAGCTATGTTAGAAGATATTGCTATTTTAACAGGCGGTCAAATGTTCACAGAAGAATTAGGAACAAAATTAGAAAACTTAACTATTGATATGATGGGTACTGCAAAACGTGTTACTGTAACAAAAGACGAAACAACTATCGTAGTTGGCGATTCAACAAAAACAGCTGTTCAAGAAAGAATCTCTTTAATCAAGAAACAAATTGAACAATCTGACTCAGAATACGACAAAGAAAAATTACAAGAACGTATCGCAAAATTATCTGGCGGTGTTGCAGTAATTGAAGTTGGTGCAGCAACAGAAGTTGAATTAAAAGAAAGAAAATTAAGAATTGAAGATGCTCTTAACGCAACAAGAGCAGCTAACGAAGAAGGTATCGTTCCTGGTGGTGGTGTTGCATTATTAAGAGTTCAACAATACTTAGAAGAAAAATTAAACTCAGAAGAATTTGCTTTAGATGATGAAAAAATCGGCTATAAGATTTTAACAGCAGCTTTAGATATTCCTCTAAGATTAATTGCTAACAACGCAGGTGCATCTTCTGACGTTGTAGTTGAAACAGTTAAAGCTGAAAAAGATTCTTACGGTTATGATGCTTTATTGAACACATATACAGATATGTTCAAATCAGGTATCGTTGACCCAGCAAAAGTAACTCGTTCAGCATTAGAAAACGCAGCATCAATCGCAGCTATGTTATTAACAACAGAAGCAGCAGTTGTAGATATTCCAGAAGAAAAATCAGCAACTCCTGACATGTCAGCTATGGCTGGTATGGGCGGAATGGGCGGTATGATGTAATAGTTCATACGAACATAAAATTCCAAAAAAGGGCGGTGATAAAATCACCGCCTTTTTTGTATTAATTATTTTTATTTTTGAATTAAAACATAAGATCCTGGTTTTACTTCTTTTGATAATTGAACAATAACGTCATTATCCATTCTCATACAACCATGAGAAGCATATGCACCAATACTTGCAGGGTTATTGTTGCCATGAATAAATTCACCATTTGAGCCTAAATCTTTACCTGTTTTTGGGTCAATTGTTGTTAAAATTAAGATTTTTGGACCATAAGCCTTTGGACTTTTACGTCTTTTTGTACCAGCAGGTGCTTCTGTGTATGGATAAGTTTCAATGTGAGAAACCTTTCTCAAACCTGTACTTGTCGGTGAAGTCTTTTTACCTGAGGCAACTTGATATACTTCGAAGGCTTTTCCATCCTTATCATATCTATATAATCTGTTTTCACTCAAATCAACTACGATTGGGGCATTTTGTTTCTTACCCGCAACTTCAATTTGTGGTGATGGAGCTTTTGCTAAAATTGCCTTATCGTGTTTATCTATTCTTTTTAGTGGTGTTTGTGCGGTTTGTTGAACTGACAAACCTTCCATTTCACTCATTGCATCAGCTTGTGTTTGAGAAGCTGAAAAAATACTACTAGCTTCCGACTGCTGACTCTTTGTTGCACCAACATTTTGAGTCATATTCGTATTAAAAGAAATTTCATTAACTTTAACCATAAATTTCTCCTTTCAATTTTCTATTATCATTGTAGCATAAATTTTAAAAAATAGGTAATTAATCTTTTTTTTTGTTATAATTTCTTTAGAAACGAGGAAGAAATATGAAAAACATTTTAGTTATAAATTTTGGCGGAATTGGTGATGAAATATTGTTTTTGCCAACATTAATTTCATTAAAAAAAGAATTTCCAAAAAGCAAAATAACTTTATGTCTTGAACCACGAAGCAAGGGTATAAAAGACCTTACAGACACAATAGACGAGGTTATGCTTATCAATCCAAAAGGTAAACATAAATATTTTGAAATGTTAAAACTTATAATTAAAGCTCGTCTTGGCAAGTTTGATTTGGTAATTTCTGCTGGTGGAAACAAACTTATAAGTATTTTATTGTTCTTAACAGGCATTAAAAAACGCTATGGCTACAATACAGGTAAATTAAGCGAAAAACTTTTGACCAAAGCCGTACCTTTGAATAAACAACAATATGCCTCTTTGATGTACCACGACTTAATCCGAGATATTACAAATATAAGAACAGATGTTCCTGAAATTACACTTGAAAAAGGTGAAAAAGTTCCAAATTCAGTGCTTATCCATCCTGGAGTAAGCAAATTAAGCGTTCAAAAAAATATGATTAAAACAATAACTCCAGAAATTTGGGCAGATGTTATTAAAATTTTATTAGAAAACGGCAAACATGTTACTTTAACTGGCGGTCCAGACGATAAAGAAGTTGTAGACAAGATTTTATCAATAATTGAGCCTTTGAATAATCCTAATTTTGAAAATTATTATGGAAAAACAAAAAATTTAATGGATTTAGCAAAATTAATCACGAAATACGAAAAATTTGTATGTTCAGATTCTGCGCCACTACACATTGGCGTAGGCACAAGAACAAGAACTTATGCAATTTTTGGCTCTACTGATGACAAAAAACTTATTCCACAAGCGGATTTTGTTACCGCACTAAAAACAAATGACGACTGTCCGATAAAACCTTGTTTATGGGATCACAGACAAACAACTTGTGAAAAATTGTCATGCCTAAAGTTTAAAGCCGAAGACATAACAAGTGAAATCCTGAAGTAAACGTTAACAAAACTTAACACAAAAAGTACCGTTTTTTCATGGTTTTCAGATGTTCTAAGCCTTAAAAAGTACTAAAATAGAAAAACTGATATTTTTGTGATATGCTATTATTTGCAAACGTATTGTTTGCCTTAGAGTACACAAAAATAGAAGGAATTAAAGATTATGTCATTACCATCAGTTGCATACTTGTCAATGGAAATTGCATTAGACCAATCTTTAAGCACATATTCAGGTGGTTTAGGTTTCTTAGCTGGTTCTCATATGTTATCAGCTGGTTACTTACAAATGCCAATGGTAGGTGTTACAATGCTTTGGTCTTACGGTTATTATGACCAACGAATTGGCGAAAACGGACAAGTAGAAGTTTCTTACATTAGAAAATACTATGACTACCTAACAGATTTAGGTGTTCAAGTAGAAGTTGACACATTCGGTGAAAAAGTTAAAGTTAAGGCTTACAGAGTAGAACCTGAATTATTCGGTGCTTGCCCTGTATATTTATTAACAACTGATATCGACGGTAACAGTGATTGGGCTAGAAGCATTTCTCATAGATTATATGATGGAAATGAAAAAATCAGAATTGCTCAAGAAACTGTATTAGGTATCGGTGGTATCAAGATTTTACAAGCAATGAGATACAAGTTTGATGTTATTCACATGAACGAAGGTCACGCATTGCCAGCAGCTTTTGAATTATTAAGACAATTCAAAGGTGATATTGAAGAAGTTAAGAAAAGAACTGTATTTACAACTCACACTCCAGTAGCAGCCGGTAATGAAGTTCACTGGGTTGATACACTAATGGAAGGTGGTTTCTTTGCAGGTTGCTCAAGAGAAAAAGCTATCGAATTAGGTGGTGAAAACTTCTCTCTAACAGTTGCAGCATTGAGAATGAGCCGTATCGCAAACGCTGTATCTCAATTACATGGTCTTGTTTCAAACAAAATGTGGGATTGGGTTGAAGGCAGATGCCCTATCAGAGCAATTACAAACGCTGTAAACCTACACTACTGGCAAGATAAGAGAATGAATGGTGATAAATCATTTGAAGAATTGCTTGCTGCAAAACGTGAAATGAAACAAGAGTTATTTAAATTCATTGCTAATAAAGCAGGTAAGAGATTTGATCCAGACGTATTAACAATCACTTGGGCAAGAAGATTTGCAGATTACAAACGTGCTTGGTTAATCTTAATGGATAAAGACCGCATTACAAAATTATTAGACAATAACAAATTACAATTAATCTTCGCTGGTAAATTCCACCCAGATGATGTTATGGGTAAAGAAATGTTCAACAAATTATTGAACAGATCTCACTCAATGAAAAACATGGTTGTATTACCTGGTTATGAATTACAATTAAGCGGTATGTTGAAACGTGGTTCTGATATTTGGTTAAATACACCACTAAGACCATTTGAAGCATCAGGTACTTCAGGTATGAGTGCTAATGCTAATGGTGCTTTACACTTATCAACTTATGACGGTTGGACAGTTGAAGGTACATTCAATGGTGTAAACGGTTACACAATCGAATACGAAGGATTAGACGACGAAATTCCTTGGGAAGAACGTCATTGGAAAGATCACGAATACATGATGAATGTAATCGAAAAAGAAATCATTCCAACTTACTACCATAACAAAGAAGAATGGGCTCGTATGATGCGTCAAGCAATCAGAACAGCTGAAGCATACTTCAATTCTGACCGTATGGTAATTGAATATTACAACAGAATTTATCGCTCTATCGCTCACGATACAGAAGGCGCTGGAAAAGATAAAGCTGATGTTAACTTAACAAGACCAACATTTGATGCTTGGACATTCGCTAACATCAAATAGTTGACAAAAGTCTAACTTAAAAACGGAGTTTGCAAAAACTCCGTTTTTTTATAAGTACATTGAAAATTAAATAGGGACGCGCCCTAACCTTACACTGCCTCACACCTTATAATGTAACAATAAGGGGCAGAAAGGAGGTCAAATGCAAAGCACAATAATAAAAAGTGCCATCAACGTACTGATAGCACTTTTACAAATTATTCTGTTATTTGTATAGGGTGTAACACGACTGATTAGGTTGTAACGGACTTAATCAGTCCCCTATATTTTCATTATAACATATTTCACAAAGATTTCAAGAGGTAGCAATGGTTTGCAAAGTTCTAACATCGACAGTTATTGGATTAGATGCTTACAAAATTGAGGTTGAAGTTGATTTAGTAAATTCACTTCCTTCAGTTTCAATTGTAGGTTTGCCTGATGCTGCAGTAAATGAAGCAAGAGAAAGAGTTCGCTCTGCAATAAAAAATTCATCTTTTTCTTTTCCACAAAAGAAAGTTGTAGTAAACCTTGCACCCGCTGACATTAAAAAAGAAGGTACAAATTTTGACTTGCCTATTGCTGTTGGAATTTTAATTGAGGAATGTGTTATACAAGAAGAAAAAACTCAAGGTGTTGCTTTCATTGGCGAATTGTCTTTAGACGGAACTTTACGAAGCATTATTGGTGTACTTCCGCATGTTTTAGGGTTAAAAAATGCAGGCGTAAAGACAGTAATCGTACCAAAGGAAAATGCTAAAGAAGCATCTTTGGCTGACGGAATAACAGTATTAAGTGCAAACAATTTGAACGAAGTTGTAAATAATTTTATTGAAACACCTTTAGAAGTTGTTAAAACAAATGTTGACGAGTATCTTGCCAAAGGCGTTGAAGAAAGCTATTTGTACGACTTTAAAGACGTTAAAGGGCAACAAAAAGCAAAAAAAGCCTTAGAAATTGCAGCCGCAGGCGGTCACAATATGATTATGGTTGGAACTCCAGGTTCAGGTAAAACACTTATGGCAAAATGTTTTGCATCAATTTTACCTCCATTAGAATTATCCGAAGCTCTCGAATTAACAAAAATTTATAGCGTATCTGGGCTTTTGGCAAATAACGAGCCGTTAATGGTAAAGCGCCCATTTAGAGCCGTTCACCACACAGCTTCTGCAAATGGAATTATTGGTGGTGGAACAAATCCAAAACCTGGCGAAATCACGCTTGCCCATAGAGGAGTTTTATTTTTAGATGAAATTGTCGAATTTCCAAGAAATGTGCTTGAAGTTTTGCGTCAACCACTTGAAGATGGTGAAGTTGTTATTTCAAGAGCAAAACATTCAATCAAGTATCCCGCAGATTTTATGTTGCTTGCAGCGATGAATCCTTGTCCTTGCGGATATTTAGGCGATAAAGAAAAACATTGTACTTGTACAGAATATCAAATTAATCGTTATCGAGCAAAACTTTCTGGACCACTTTTAGACAGAATTGATATACAAATTGATGTTCCAAGATTGACTACTGATGAACTTTTAAACACCAACACAGAGGCTGAAAGTTCAGTTGACATCAGAAAAAGAGTAATTAATGCAAGAAAAATTCAAAAAGAACGATATAAAGAGGCTGGAATACTTACAAATTCTCAACTTACAGCAGATATGGTAAAAAAATATTGCAAAATTGACGAAAGTTCAAAAGAAATTTTAAAACTTGCAGTTACAAAATACCAACTTTCTGGACGTCGCTACGACAGAGTTTTGAAACTTTCAAGGACAATTGCAGATTTGGATAACTCTGAAATTATAGCAACAAAACATATAACTCAAGCTCTACAATATAGATTTAATAGTTCTGAATATTAGCTACTTGTTACCTTTGGCTCTATTGTGCGACTTACAAAGCATTTCACAATTTTCAATACTTGTTGCACCACCGTTACTCCATGCAGTTACATGATCAGCATCCATTTCTGTCAGTTTCCAAATTTTATTTTTATTTGAATCATGCCCCATTGCACAGTAAGAGCAGTTTGAAATTCCTTTTTCTTGTGCTTTTTTAGTTTGTTTTGCATAAACCGATTTTTTGGTAGCTTCATCAAAAATTCTTACATCTAAAAGTTTTGTATCTTTGCAACCGCCTAAAATATATTCAAAAATACCTCTTTTATTTTTTACATAACTATCCTCATAAAGGATTTTTACAATATTTTCAACATTTTCAACATCATAAGAATTTTTATGGTATTTTTCATACAATGCTCCCCATTCTAAGCCTTGCATTTCTCTTTCAACACAAGAAAACACACCAGAAATCCAATCTATAACAGAATCAAAATAAGTTTTTAATTCTGTTATATCTTTATCACTTCTATGTCTAGACATATAATTGTCAATTTCACCTTTACTCACCCATTTTAAAGCACATTCTAAAAAATCTTGTCTATTTACATTTCCACTAATATATGCACTCCTTTTTTGATTTTGTGCATTTCGAGAATTACTAAACTCCTCTTTTGCAAGGGTTACAAAAGGTCCTGAATATATAGCATTTCTAAGTTCTTGCATATTTAAAGGAATACCTGCAATATTTATTGTCTTAAACCACTCTTTAATTTCCGTTTCTGTTCCTTCACATTCGTATATTAAAAGAGTAGTTTTCAGTATTTTTTCCTGCTTATCTTTAGATAAACTTGTAAAATATTGTTCCATTCCGTTTTCATCTTTTACTGCAAACTTTTCAACTATAAATCTACCAAGACTTGTTATTCTTTGTTGACCATCAAGCACTTCGTATTTACCATCTTCAACCTTTGTGAAATAAATCAAACCTAAAGGATATCCCTTTAAAATTGACCCAATAACTGCAACATCTTTTTTACCGTCAGCGTAGATGTAATTTCTTTGATATTCTGGTTGAATAACAAGTTTTCCATTTAAACCATAAAGACCTTTTCCCTCTAATTCGTTATAGACAAAACCTTTACATATATCTTCAATAGTAATATCTGTTCTTAAATTAGTTTTCATTATTTAACCTTTCTTTTTAATTAGAATACGTCTGTAAAGTCCTTTTCCATTTATTATATTTATATCATCCGCAAATTTTTGACCATCATGGTAACGGCTATCCCCTAAAATTTCAAACTGTTCTGGACAGTATTTATCCAAAAAACTTATAGGAACACCCATAATACCGTCATAATCACTTGGAATTGCATCTGTAAATGGTACTTCTATTGCATCATAGTTATCATATTTTTGATATCCTTGTCCTCTGACTTCTTTATGTTTTGAAAATTTAATATTATCTTCCATTGTCATTAATTGTAACTGGGTATGACGCTTACCATGTTCAATATTTGTAAACCACACTGACTGACTTCTTGCTAAAACTCTACCATTAATTATTCTATATCCACTACCCTCTTTTTTTGATTTTACTAAATCTTCTTCATCTGGAACATTAAACAGCAAATCAACACTCATTGGTGTTTTTCCCACCCAAAGTTTATTGTCTTTAATTTTCTCAAAAGTTTCTTTATATGTAATACAATTTTTATTTCCAATCATTACAAATTTTTTATTTTTTTCAAAAAGCCAAGCAATAAACTCTCTAAATAAAGAAAATGGCGGATTTGTAATAATAATATCCGCTTCATCTCTTAATTTTGAAACTTCATCACTTCTAAAATCACCATCACTTTCCAAATATTCCCATTCTAAATCATCAATATTAATTCTTCCGTCACCAGTTATATCTTTAGTTAGAGTAAAAATTTTACCTAGAATATTTGTTTTATCTTTATCAAACTTAGGACTATTTTGTTCCAGTAAGGACAATTGTACATTACTTTTAAAATTTTTACTTTCTAATGCATAGCTTGTACTTATCAATTTTTTCAAACCGAATCTTTCAAAATTTTGTGCAAAAAATTTTGTAAAATTACTCCATTCTGGGTCATCACAAGGCAATAAAATAGTCTTGTCTCTAAAAACATTAGGATTATACTCTAGGTAGGCATTAATTTCTTTTTGAATATCTGAATATTGAGTATAAAATTCATCATTTTTAGCTTTTTTTGCTTTCTTTAAATTTTGATTTGCCATTTTTCTCTCTTATTATTACTAATAGTCGCATGTTACAATCAAAATTTAAGCTTTTTATCCTTTATATATATGAATTTCTATACGTCTATATGTCGGTAGATGTCTAATAGTATATAGGACATAATGATTGTATGAACGTAAATCAAGGACTTAAAAAGAGAATATTAAAAAAAATTGGTATAAATATTAAATTATACCGGTTAAAATCTAATTTTTCGCAAGAAAAACTTGCCTTTGAAATAGGTGTAGACAGAACTTATATTAGCGCACTAGAACTTGGTCTAAAAAGTCCATCACTATATTGTTTATACAAATTATCAGAAACACTTAAAATTCCACTAAAAGAATTAATTGATATAAATATATAAATTTATTAAAATCACTTGTTATATTTTTTAAAAGCATCTTCGGGGTGGGCAGAATTTGAACAGATAATTTCGTAATATTCGTTTTTATCAATATTTACGCCCATATTTTTGACATTAATTTTTAACTTTTTTTTCTTTTTCTTCTTTTCGTCCATAAATTTATTATACTACAATCTAAGTTTATGGTAGAATTTTCGTATGAGAAAAAAAGTTTTTATCGACACAATGGGTTGTCAAATGAACAAATCAGACACCGAAAGAATGTTAGGTATGTTGTCATGCTTAGGTTATGACGAAACAAAAGAGCCTAAAGATGCTGATTTATTAATGATTAATACATGCTCTATCCGCCAATTGAGCGAAGATAAAGCGTTTAGCGAACTTGGTACATGGGGCAAATGGAAACGAGAAGGCAAAGATATTAAAATTGCGCTTTGCGGTTGCGTTGCTCAGCAAAAACAAAAGGAAGTTTTTCATCGTGCACCATACGTTGATTTAGTAATCGGAACTCACAATGTTTACCAATTGCCAGATTTAATTAAACGTATCGAAAATGGTGAAACACATGTTTGCGAATGTCCAGAAACTCCTTATGGTGAAAGCGACATTGAAATCAAACGTGTAAAAGGTGTAAACGCTTGGATTCCTATTACAGAAGGCTGTAACAATTTCTGCACATACTGTATTGTTCCGTACACTCGTGGTAGAGAACGCTCTAGAGCTTCTGAAACAATTATTAAAGAAGCAAAAGATGCATTAGCACAAGGATTTAAAGAAATTACATTATTAGGTCAAAATGTTGATAGCTACGGCAAAGACTTTAAAGACCGAGAATACAGACTTGCAGACTTATTGACTGAATTAAACGCACTTGATGGCGATTTTTGGATTAGATTTGTAACTTCTTATCCAACAGATATTACAGACAATTTAATTGATACAGCTGTTAAATTAGACAAAGTTTGCGAATATTTTCATATTCCAATGCAATCTGGTTCAAGCGAAGTTCTAAAAAAAATGAACAGACGTTACAACAGAGAAGAATACACACAAATTGCAACAAAAATTCGTGAAATGGTTCCAGATGTAACTATTACAAGTGATTTTATTGCTGGTTTTCCTGGAGAAACAGAAGAACAATTCCAAGAAACTCTTACAGCAATGGAGGAATTAAATTTAGATTACTCAAATACAGCTGCATACTCACCTCGTGAAAAAACTGTTGCTGCAAAATGGGTAGATAAATTTATTCCAGAAGAAATTAAAACAGAGCGTTTAAAACGATTAAACGACAAAAACAAAGAATGCTGTTTAAAATCCAATAAAAAATATATTGGTAGAGAACTTGATGTTTTAATTGAAAACTTTGAAAATCACAAAGGCAAAAATGTTATCACAGGTAGAACACGAAACAACAAAATCGTTCACATACCTTATGACAAAGACCTTACTGGCGAATTTGTGAAAGTTAAAATTACTGATGCAAAAACTTGGTACATCAACGGAGAATTAATTAAAAAATAAATTTATTGCATTAATAAAAAAAATATGATACGATAAATTTGTTGGCAGAGGTAAAAATGATTAAGCATAAAAAAGCTAAAATAATCATCGCACCAAGTTTGAAAAATCAAACTAAACTTGCTGACAACCAAATAAATAAAGTGTAAAAAGAACCCTAAATTGGGTTCTTTTTTTATTGCTTTTGACAACAGAATAAAAAACAAGTAAACAAAACTTAAAACTACTTGCATATTTACTACAAAAGTAGTAATATAATAAAGTAAAGTTTTTCGGTAGAGGTACACAGGATATGACAGAAAATTATTGCGAAGCGCTTGGATATGGCGCAAACAAATATCACGTAGAAATGGAGAATGTTGGAAACATAGTTGCAACAACTCTTTACAAGGACGGTAAAATCGTTCTGTATGAAGAAACCACAAAAGAGGTAAGACACCTTAAAGACTACGGTGATTTTGAAGTTACTAAAGTTTTAAAAAGAATACATTTTGATGAAAACGGAAATATAAGAAGATAGAGCAAAAATTTTTAAGTTAAAAATTTTTGCTCTACTTATTTATTTGCACTTATGTAGTAAATATTGTACAATAGGCTTATTATAAAAGAAGGATTTGTGTTATGAGTAAAATTAAGTTAGGCTTGATAGGCTTGGGTACAGTTGGTGGCGGTGTTTTCAAAGTTTTAAAAAACTTTCCGGATGTTGAAATCACAAAAATTGCTGTAAAAAACATTGATAAACCTAGAAATATTGATGGTTTAGACCGTGCAATGCTTACTACAGATCCTTATGAAATAGTTGAAAGCCCTGAAATCACTGTTGTTGCAGAGCTTATAGGTGGAGTTCATCCAGCTTATGAATTAATTAAAAAAGCCATTGAAAATGGTAAACATGTTGTAACAGCTAACAAAGAACTTTTGGCAAAACATGGTGAAGAACTTTTCAATTATGCAGAGCAACATAATGTTGTAATTCTTTATGAAGCAGCTATTGCTGGCGGTATTCCTTTAATAATGCCAATTAAAACAATTCTTGCCGGTAATAAAATTACAAAAATAGAAGCTATTTTGAATGGTACAACAAATTATATTCTAACCAATATGGACGAAAACCAAGCATCTTATGAATCTGTTTTGAAAGAAGCTCAGGAGCTTGGTTATGCTGAAGCTGACCCAACAGGCGATGTGGAAGGATTTGATTCAGCTTACAAACTTACAACACTTGCTACCATTACATTTAACAAGCGTGTAAAACTTGAAAATGTTTATAGAGAAGGAATTACAAAAGTTAAATCTGAAGATATAAAATATGCAAACGAATTGGGTTATAAAATCAAATTAGTAGCGTATGCTCATATTGACGAAAACGACAATGCAGATGTTAGAGTTCATCCTATGTTTGTAAGCAAAGAAGAAACTTTAGCACATATCGACTATGTTAAAAATGCAGTAACTCTAACAGGTTCACCTGTTGGAAAAATTACTCTTTCAGGAGCAGGAGCTGGCGAAATGCCTACTGCAAGTTCAGTTGTTGGAGATATTTTAGCAATTGAAAGAGAATATGGTACAACAGATTATATTTTACCGATGATGCGTTGTAAACATGCTCATAATACAACAGCAAAAATGGTTCCGATTGATGAAACTGAAAATAAATATTATTTACGCTTGATTGCAAACGATAAAATTGGCGGAATTGCAGATATAACAGAGCATTTTGCAGAAAAAAAGATTAGCATTGAATCTATCTTAATGAAGGAAGTTAAAGAAAACAATACAGCTGAAATTGTTATTGTTACTGACAAATGCAAAGAAAAATTAATAAAAGAACTTAAAAATGATTTTGATATGCACAGTTGCGTAAAAGAATTAGCAAGCATGATTAGAATTAACGGCTAGAAAGGCGAAAAATGAGTTATTATAAAGGTTTAATTGACAGATATAGAGAATATTTACCAGTAGATGAATTTACACCAATTGTAACTTTAAACGAGGGTAATACACCATTGATTAAGGCTGACAACTTAGCTCAAAAGTTAGAGTTAGATGCAGAAATATATTTGAAATTTGAAGGTTCAAATCCAACTGGGAGTTTTAAAGATCGTGGAATGACAATGGCTGTAACAAAAGCCAAAGAAGCTGGCTCAAATGCTATTATTTGCGCATCAACGGGTAACACAAGCGCTTCAGCTGCAGCTTATGGGGCAAGAGCTGGTTTAAAAACTTATGTATTAATTCCAGATGGCTACATAGCATTAGGAAAATTGTCTCAAGCAATGATGTACGGCGCTGAAATAATTGCAATTCAAGGTAATTTTGACCAAGCCTTAGAAGTTGTAAGAAAAATTTCAGAAGAATATCCAATAACTTTGGTAAACTCAGTAAATCCATACAGAATTGAAGGTCAAAAAACAGGCGCTTTTGAAATTTGTGACGCATTAGGTCAAGCTCCTGACTACCACTTCATTCCGGTTGGTAATGCAGGTAACATTACTGCTTATTGGAAAGGTTATAAAGAATATAACGAAAAAGGTAAAATCAATAATTTACCTAAAATGATGGGATTTGAAGCAGAAGGTGCAGCCGCAATCGTTCGTGGGGAAAGAATTATGAACCCAGAAACTATTGCAACAGCAATTAGAATAGGTAATCCAGCAAGTTGGGAAAAAGCTGAAGCCGCAAGAGATGAAAGTAAAGGCACAATTTCATCAGTAAATGACGATGAAATTATGGCAGCATATAAATTAATCGCAAATTGCGAAGGTGTTTTAGCAGAACCTGCGAGTGCCGCATCAGTAGCAGGCTTAATAAAATGCAGACATACAATCAAAACTGGCGCAAAATGTGTTTGCATTTTGACAGGTAACGGCTTAAAAGACCCTGACAATGCAATTAAATATTCAGGTACTGAAGTTAAAAAGACATCTGCAGATATCAAAGATATTTTAAATGTAATGTCATTTTAATTACGTTTTAGAGTAATTAAAACATCTGGTTCATACATTTCAACTGATTGAATTGTATAATTTTTTGATGCGCTAATTTCTTCAATATCACGTCCAGAATAAGCACTTTTTGCTAAATTATCACCAACTATTTTTGGGGCTACAAATTGATAAATTTTATCAACTAAATCTTGCTCTATTAATTGTCCGTTAAGCATACCACCAGCTTCAACAAAAACAGAACGCAAGCCTAGATTATACAACTTTTCAAATAATTCTTGTAAATTTAATTTATTATTTATTTCTGAAATACTTAAAAATTGAATGTTTGGGGGAGTTTTTGGTAAATATTTTTGACTTGTCGCAACATAAATCTTTCCCGTTTTAAAATATTGCATAGAAAAATCACATTTCAATTCTCTATCTAGCAAAACTTTTGTTTTACAATCAAACTTTGGATTATCAATTAAAACAGTTGAAGAAGTTGTTAAAACACAATCATAGACATTTCTAAGTTCCATAACCTTTTTGCGAGCAATAGTTGAAGTTATCCATTTAGAGCTACCTGTTTTTGTCGCAATTTTGCCGTCTAGTGTTGTTGCAGTTTTTAGAGAAACAAAAAGTTTTTGTTCTTGCATATTCTTTATAAAAATTTCATTCAATTCTTTTGCTTCTTTTTCTAAAACACCTTCAACAATCTCAATGCCAGCGTTTTGAAGTTTTTTAATACCATTCCCCGCTACAATTGGATTCACATCACGCATTGCAATAACAACTTTTTTTAAGCCTCTTTCTACTATTAAATCTGCACAAGGAGGGGTTTTTCCATAGTGCGAACATGGCTCTAAATTTACAATCAAAGTTCCGCCAACTGCATCATTTTCAGCTAATTTTAGTAATGCATCTCTTTCTGCGTGATTTTCACCATATTTTTTATGATAACCTGTTGAAATTTCATTTCCATTTTTATCTAGCACTACACAACCCACAAGAGGGTTTGGAGATACATTACCTTCGCCCATTTTTGCTAGTTCAAAACATTTTTGCATATATTTTTCGTAATTTTGCATATTTGTATTTTACAATAAATTATGCTAAATTTAAACAAAAGGAGATTTTTATGGCTTTTGAATTAAAATATTTAGGACATAGCGCATTTGAGATTAAATTTTTTGATAAATCTATCTTAATTGACCCATTTTTAGGTGCAAACCCTGATTATGACTACCGTGTAGAAAATGTTTCAGACATATTTTTAACTCACGCACATGCAGATCACTTGGGAAACGCTATTGATATTGCTAAATATAGCCAATCAACAATCACAGCTGTTTTTGAACTTGCAAATTATTGTGCACAAAAAGGTGTTCGCTCAAATGGAATAAATTTCGGTGGCTGGCTTGATTATGATTGGGGTAGAGCTATTTTTGTACCAGCTTTTCACTCTAGCTCTAATTTAGAAGGTCAATATATGGGAGAACCAGCCGGAGTTATTCTTGAAATTTCTGATGTAAAAATTTATCATGCCGGCGATACTTGTTTATTTAGTGACATGAAATTAATCAAAGAATTATACAATCCTGATGTTGTAATGCTTCCTGTTGGCGGAACATTCACAATGGATATTGAGCACGCAACTATCGCTGCAGAATGGTTAAACCCTAGAGTTGTAATTCCTATGCATTACAATACCTTTAGTGCTATTTACACTGATATCGAACGTTTTGGAATGATGCTTCAAACTAAGGGTATTAACTATCAATTAATGCAGATTAACGAAACTCTTAACTTCTAACCTTAAAAACGCCCCCTGTTTCTGCAAACAAAACAACTTCGCTTGTTGGAGACTCTTGTTTAATTAATTTGTAGAAATCTTTTACCAAAATCATTTGCGTTTGAACACAGTTAAACTTATTATTTTTCAAATATTCAGCTAAATCATTTGAATTTGAAACATATTTTTTCAATTTTACAAATAGTGAATATTGTTTTGAGCGTTTTGTAATTTCTTGTTTTACAAAACCGATTACATTGTCATAATTTAGCGTAAACCCTGTTGAAGAAGTTATGTCTAAAACATAGTTATGACCGTCATAAGTCTTTATTGAAAAGTATGCCAAAAGTGTATGCAAATTTTCATCTTCTAAAACATATTGCCATTCAATGTTATCAGCTAAACCTTTAAACAATTTTGAATAATATTCATTTTTTGTTTTCAACATTGATGGTTTAAAATGCGTTATTAAAGAGTCATTAAATAGCATTGCAACAGCTTGCGCATCAGAATTACGGAACTGTCTAAAACCGTGAATATCATTTGATATAAATCCGCTATTATCAACCCTATATAGTTCCTCATCAGCGCATTTTCTAAATCCACAACCTTCAATAAAAAGTTTTAATAACTCATCATGCGATTCATCAATTGAAGCAACAAAGGTTTGCGCCCCTTTTGCACCATATCTTGCGATAACAAACTCTATCAACTGTTTTCCGCTATCATAGTAATCTTTTTTAAATAAAAGTTTTGTTATGTTAATTCTTTGATGATTACCGATTGTTGGCAATACTGAAATCATTCCGTGCAAATCATCTCCGTCGACAAGAACGTATGATTCTGACTTAAATTTCAAATTCAATGGCAACCAATAATGAAACAAGTCACAAGAAGTATTTAAAAGTCTTTTTACAAATTTTTCAGCCTCATCATTTCCCAAAAAGGAAATCATGTCCTTAACTTTTTCTCTGTCAAACGGTAATAATTTTCTAATAATTGTCATAACTAAATTATATCCATTTTTAATTTATTAATCAAGTTTAGACAAAAATTTGACTTTTAAAATAGAAAAAAGCAAAAAACATTGAATATGCTTTTTGCATACCAATTTTTCGGATATTAAATTTTTAATCACAACTTAGTGAGATTTTACAATTCTTTTAAAAAATTTGCTAAAAATTCCGTTTGGTTGTAAAAAATCTAGTGTAATTTCAATGTCTTTAGCTTCTTGCCATAAGTGCTTAATAGCATTTGATGTTTTTTTAGCTTCAAACAAATCGGCAGCTAACATTTTTTCTTTAAAACCATTTGATAACATGTAAATAATTCCAATTCTTGTGAACTCTACGAAATTATCACAACATGTGTCGGTTTAAATCCTCTAAATTGCGTATATTATGCAACCAAATCATTTAATTCTATAAAATGTTTGATGTATTGAGTGGTAAATAAGTTATTTATTTTGCCAAATAACCTTAAATTCTCCATCTTTAAAAGTTTTCCATCACCACAAACAACTGTCAAAGAATGATTTTCAAAAGATTTTTCAACAATTGTTCCGGCTGTTGTAAACTCTGTATTATTATCTAAAATTTCTAATTTATATGGATTTGGTGTGAAAAATTTGCTCTTATATGAAAAATAAGTTTTAGACCAAGGGTAAAAACCACGAATGTGCGCAGAAATTTCTTCTGATGTCTTATTAAAATCCAACATAATATCATCACGTGTAATTTGCGGATAATAAGTTGCTCTTTCTTCACTTTGCTCAACTGGAATTATAAAATCATCAGCAAGACTATTCAACAACTCTGTAACCGCTTTTCGTGCCATTAAAACAGTTCTTTCCTTTAATTCTTTTCCTGTATCATCAGGCTTGATTTCTATTTGCTTTTGCAACAAAATTGCGCCCGCATCATATTCTTCGCTCATCAAATGAAAAGTAATACCTGTTGTTTTTTCTAAATGTCTAATTGTTTCTAAATAAGGATTTGGACCTCTGTATTTTGGTAACAATGACGGGTGAACATTAATCATTGCAATTTTTGGAAGCTGAATTGATTCTTTCTTTAATTTTTCGCCCCATGTTCCAACAATTACTAAATCTGGATTTAGTTTTAAAATTTCCTTTTTAAATTGTTCTGAATTAGCACTTTTTGATTTTAATTCAGGAACATTATAACTTTTTATGTAACTATATTCTGTTGATGGCAAAATAAAATCTTTTATTTTTGTATAAATATCTAACTTTTTTAGCCTCTCATAACGCATTACACCGACAATTTTACATTTTGCATCTTGCACTCCTGCAATCAAATTGCCTAACATTTCACCATGACCTAATATAACTACTCTAAACATTCAATATCCTTTTTAATTTGAGTTTTTAACTCTGCCAAAGATTGAAATTTCTTCTCATCTCTTATTTTAGTTAAAAAATTAACTTTAACAATTTGTCCATAAATATCTTCGTTAAAATCTATTATATGAACCTCTAGAAACTTTTGTGTATCATCTGTAACTGTTGGATTTGAACCAAAATTCGCAATACCCATGTGCTTTTTACCAAAAACTTCAATTTCAACAGCATAAACACCATCTGGAAGATTTAACATCTTTTCTGGCATTTTTAAATTTGCTGTCTTAAAGCCAATTTTACGCCCGATTTGACGACCTTTTATAACTTCATTTTTTACATAAAATCTATAACCTAGCATAGCATTAGCTTTTTGAATATTACCTTCTGATAATGCTTTACGGATTTCTGATGAACTTATTATGCCATCTTGCAATTTTATTGGACTAACTTCTTTAAATTCATAGCCATATTCATCTTGCATTAACCTTAAATAATCGACACCTCCTGATTTATTGTAACCAAAATAGTGGTTAAATCCTGTAACAATCATTTTAGGGTGCAAATTATCAACTAAATTCTTCAAATAATCTGATGCCGTTTGTTTTGCTAAATCCTCTGTAAAATCCAACAAATACAAGTAATCAACACCGATTTTTTTAATTGTTCTAATTTTTTCTTCAAGCGTCATAATATAATTTGGCTTAACATTATTTATTGCTACATAAGGTGATTGACGAAAAGTTACAACCGCTGATTTTATATTATGTTTTTTTGCATAGTCAACAGCAGACATAATTACAGCCTTATGTCCTAAATGGATTCCATCAAAAAAGCCTAATGCAATAGCCAAATTTTCTTCACTTTTTAGCTTGTTTAAGATTTCCATAAAAATATTATATTATAAATTAATTCAAATATTGTCATGAAAAAATTTTTTTCATGTTAAAATTATTTCAAGGAACAAACTCATGAGAATATTCGAGGTTAAAAATAACCTGGTAAAAATTTTTTATGAAACAAGTGACAACTTGTTCTTATCCGGATTTGTAATGATTAAGGATAGCAGAGAATCTTACATTGGACAGATTATGCACCTAGAATCAAGCAAACACGGTAATGTTGCTATTGCCAAAATTATTTTTAACATCACAGGAGAAGGTGTAATCACTACTTATTCAGGCTCTATTCCTGCTATAAATAGTGCAATTTCTAACATCAATTCAGTTGATTTCCTTAAACTTATACAAGGTCAAACCCCAATATTAATCGGTGAATTTATTGATAATGATATCTTAGTTTCACTAGATAAAAGTTTTCTTGAAAATAAATTAGTTATTTGTTCCGAAAATCAAGAAAACTCTGATTTGATGATTAAAACATTAAATCAACAAATTAAAAATTATAGCAAAAAGACTGTTATTATTGATACAGACGGAGAAAGTATTTTTGATAAAAACAATTTTGTTATGGCAGAAAACTTCCGACTTCCAATTAATAACCAGCTTATCAACTTCATTTATGAACATGGATTAGAATTTAAAAGTGCAAGAAGTAAAGCTATTTTGCAGGAAACTTTCTTAGAAATTCAATACTACTTGTCAAGTCTTGAAGAACCTTATATTCCTGTCAAAAAGTTCATTGACATTCTTGAAAAACAATACAATGACTCAAAACTTCCAGAGCTTGTCCTTCTTAAAAATGCCTTAATAAAATTTGATGAGGCTGGAATTTTTGCAAGGAATATTTTAGAATACAAAAACTTGTTTGAATCACTACTTCAAAATCAAACAACAGTTATAAATGTTTCAAAAGTTGATGAATCAATCCAAAGAGAAGTTATTTCTTATGTCTATGACGTTCTTTCTGGATTTTCAGAAGATTTTTATGTATTTGTAAAATTAAACAATGCAAATTCAGACAAAAAATTATTAAAACAAATATTCTCAAACTCAAATATATATACAATTACGAATTGTTCCTATTCGTACAAATACTTAACAGAATTAAAGAAAATTTCAAAAGATTTAATTCTGTTTACCCCATTGTTGCAACAACAAGATTTTGCAAGCTACAACACGTTCTTGACAACTCTAGGCAGAACAGAATTTGTAGTTTACGGTAAAGCAACACAATTTATGCCATTGATAATCAAATTGTCAGAAAAGGCTCGTATTACACGAACTGCTCCACATGTATCAATGTCACAAGAGGATGCGCAAAGAATGGTTCAAAACCAGTTGAAAGAACAACAACGTCGTTATGAAGCTGAAAAGGTTCAACAAGAGGCATACAATCAGCAACAACAAATGACTCAACAAATGTTCCAACAGCAAATGGCGCAAATGGTTTACCCTCAGATGTATCCGCAACAACCGCAGATATTCTATCCGCAACAACCACCAATCTTTCCACAACCGCAAATGTTTGCGCAACCAATGTATAATCAACCATATATGCAACCATACCCTCAAATGCAACAACCATATATGGCACAGCCTTTTATGCAAAATCCGCAACAACCGTTTGCAACACAACCAATTCAATCGGCTCAGTCTCAAACACAACAACAACCAAAACAAAGTACACCTCAGCAACAAGCGCCTAGTGAGGTTACACCACAAATATTTAAATCAATTGAGCCACAAGAAATGCCTGTTGAAACACCTGCACAAGATATTCAAAAAATGCAGAACTCTGGCATTATAAATGTCGATGATCCTGCAAATCAATTAACTGAAGATGATTTAGATCAAATTCAAGATGTTGATATGTACGATAATCAAGTACAAGATGAAACTTCTGAAATCATTGAAGAAACTCCATTTGAACCTCTTGAACAAGAAATTCAACCAGAAGATGATGACTCATATTTAGATGAAATTCAACCTGATGAAGACGATATCATTGAGGAAGAAGCTATTGAACAACCAATAGAAGAAGAACCTCAAGATATAAAAACAAAATATAATATTACAGAAGAAGATTTACACGAAAAAGAAGTTGTTCCTATATACCCAGCAAAAACAGGTACTACCACAAATGTAGAATACGACAAGGGTGACGTTGTTGTTCACAAAGAATTTGGTACAGGTCGAGTAGAAAAAATAATAAATTACGGTAACAAAAAACTTTGTTCTGTATATTTTGAAGGAATAGGCAGAAGACTTCTTGACCCAACACTTTCAGAATTAAGGAAGGCAAATTAATATAGATGAAAGGCATTGATAACAAAATCAAATATAAGAAATTGTCACGGTTCATTGAACTTTCTATTTGGTTTTTGTTATTAGTATTCGTTTTAGGTATTGGGTATATTGCAAAACAAAACTATAATCAACACAAAACATATCAAATATTTTTACAAGATGTTGACGGAATTATTAAAGGTTCACCCGTTAGAATGATGGGGATTCACATCGGTTATGTAAGAAAAGTGAAAATCATTAATGATATGGTTTTTGTTGATTTTATAATTAATCAAGACGGAATAGAAATTCCAAAAGGTTCAAAAGTTACTGTTGAATTTACAGGGCTTGGTGGCTCTAAATCAATTGAAATTTACACACCAAAAGATAAAGTTCCTAAAGGCTCACAAACTTTTGAAGTACAACAACCTCGCAGACTTGGCGCAGCATTAAGTCTATTAGATTCAATGCTAGAAAAGATTTCTGCGATTATGTTCCAATGCACAAGTTTTACAGATTCAATTAATAGGGCTTTCTCTCAAGCAGAAACACCTAAATCAAACAAACCAATGAGTGAAGTGCTTAATGATACTGACTCTTGGCTTGATGAAACACAAAAGAAAATGGATAAAAATAAAAAATAATAATATTAGAAAAAGAGGTATGAATAAATGAACAAAAAGTTAGTAAGAATTATCGAAAATCCTGTAATTTTTCAAAACTTATGCAAAATGCGTGACAAAAATACAGACAGTCAAGGCGTAAGACTTGCAACAAGAAAAATTACACGTGTACTTTTATATGAAGCAGCCAAAAATCTACCGTTGGTAGATAAAAAAATTGAAACACCAATTAAAACAACAACTTTCAAAACAATTAAAGAAGATATTAATATTATCATTTCACCAATCTTGAGAGCTGGCTTAATCTTCACAGACGAAGCTATTGACATCTTGCCACAAGCTTGTATTCGTCATATCGGTATGTACAGAGATGAAAAAACTCTAAAACCTGTTTGGTATTACAACAAAGTACCTATGGAAGCTCCAAACCCAGAAAACTTCTATATTTACATCACTGACCCAATGCTTGCAACAGGTAATTCTTTAATTGAAGCAATTAGATTATATGCAGACAAGAAAATTCCAATGGAAAACATTAAATGTATCTGTATTATGGCAGCTCCAGAAGGTATTGAAAATATCCAAAGAGAATTTCCAGAAGTTGAAATCATCACAGCAGCAGTTGATGAAGGTATCAACGAAAAAGGTTACATTGTACCAGGCATGGGCGATGCAGGCGACAGAATTTTCAATACTTAATATATCTACAAAAATATAGCTAAAAAAGTGCAAAATCCGTATGTATCAAATATAATATTGTACATAGAGGAAGGATTTAGTTTTCTTTGAAAAAGATTACACAAATATTGACATTACTTATTGCTATTTTCGCATTATGCAACTGCGCATACGCAATTGAAGATGTGCAAAAAAATAAAAATAAAGATGTAGTTTTAAAAGAAGAAGTTAAAGAAAACGCACAAAAACAAGAGCAGTCTAGAATGGAAGCTGATATTGAAATTCAAGACGGCGCTATTTTGTCATTAAATGATTGTATTAGAATTGCATTAACTAATAGTCCTGAAATTAAAAAATATAAAAACCTAGTTAGACAAGCAAATGCCCTTTTAGGTCAATCAAAAGCCTCTTATTTTCCATCTTTAAGTCTTGGTACTGGCTATTATGGAAAATTTAATAACAATGACGGAACTTCAATTAGCGATAATTCTTACGGTTTAAACGCATCTTTAAGCCAATTAATCTTTAGTTTCGGTAAGGTTGGAGCAAAAATCAAAAAAGCAAAATTAAACAAAATTGCTGCAGATTTTGACCTAAATTATGAAACAATTAAAACTATTTTTAACGTAAAAACAAATTATTATGCAGTTTTAGCCGCAACTGCAAATATGAAGGTTCAAGAAGCAAATATTTCTGTTAACGAACGTCAATATCAACAAACAAAAGCATATTTTGAAGAAGGTTTAAAATCAAAAATTGACTTAGTTAATGCTGAAGTTTATTTGAGTGATGCAAAAATAAATTACGTAACCTCACAAAACACTTATGATGCAGCAGTAATTGCCTTGAACAATTCAATGTATATTCAAAGTTCTCCAAAATATTCAATCGAAAAACTTGAATCTTTTAACTTTGCAAACAAATATGCAGAAGTTGCACTTAAAAATTTTGACCAAGATTTAGTAAAAAAATTCAAAGCACCAGAGCTTGCACAAGGTGCTAGTTATCAAACAAGTGTACAAAAAAATGAATTAATTGATATTAATTACAAGGTTAAAAAATTTCCTTACACCTTGAACGAATCTATCGCATTAGCAAAAGAAAATCGTCCAGATTTGCGTTCATACGTTGCAGTTAGAGATGCTTTAAGGCAAGAATTAAAATATCAAAGAATACAATATTTGCCAGATTTAAAAGCAAAAGGCACTTATGGACTTAATGCTGCAAGCACAATGACAAATTCTTTCCAAGTGGCTGGAACACTTGATTTTACATCTATAAACGCAATGGATATCAAATACAAAATTGAAGAAGCTAAGGCAAAATTAGATGTTGCCGATAATGCTATCGACAAACTGGAAAAAGATATTTATTTCAATGTTCAAACAGCTTATGTAAATATGGTTCAATTAGAAAAGAAAATTCCACTTACAGAAGTTTCTGTTAAGCAAACATTTGAAAATTTAGAACTTGCAATGGGCAGATATGAAGTTGGTTTAGGAAACTTCTTAGAAGTTCAAGATGCAATTGTAAATTATAACAAGGCTCAAGAAAGCTATGTAAAATTAATTTTTGATTACAACGTGGCAAGAGCAAAAGTTGAATTAGAAATCGCAAAACTTGATAAACCTCAAGAACAAAAGGACAATAAATAGATGAATAAGAAAAAAATCGCCATTATAGCATTAATTGTAATTCTCGTTGTAGCAGTTGCTATTGAAGTTATCTTAGGAAAAGCACATAAATATAAAACTGAAAAAGCAGTAAAACACACTATTCAACAAATAGTTGAAGCATCAGGTACGGTAAATCCTGTAAATACAGTCAGCGTAGGTTCAACTGTATCAGGTTTGATGAAGGAGGTTTATGTTGATTTCAACTCTAAAGTTAAAGCTGGTCAATTAATCGCATTAATGGATACTAGTTTACTTCAAGCAAATGTTGATAAAACAAGAAGTAACTATGACAAACAAAAAGCGATTACAGATAACAGTTTAAAAACTTACAACAGATACAAAAATCTTGTTGCAAGAAACTTTATGGCAAGAAGTGAATTAGACCAAGCACAAGCTGATTATTTGTCAAATAAAGCTCTTCTAAGCGCAGCAAAAGCAGATTTGGAATATGCAGAACATCAATGCTCTTTCGCTTATATCTATTCACCTGTCGACGGAATCATTGTTACTCGTAATGTTGATCCAGGACAACCAGTTGCAGCAAGTTTTCAAGCTCCTGAATTATTCACTGTTGCAAAAGATTTGAAAGAAATGCAAATTGAAGTTAATGTTTCAGAAGCTGATATTGGCAAAATAAAAGAAGGTCAAGAAGTTGATTACACACTTGACGGCTATCAAGACCAAGTATTCAAAGGTCGTGTTTCTCAAGTTAGAATTTCTCCAACAACAGTTTCAAATGTTGTAACTTATACCGTTGTAGTTAGAGTTGATAATGATGATTTAAAACTAAAACCTGGTATGACAGCAAATGTTTCTATAATCACCCAAAAGAAAGAAAATGTTCTTTGCGTACCTTCAATAGCTTTAAAATACACTCCAACAACAAAAGGTGAAATTAAACGTTATGATACTCAAGGCATTTGGGTTTTAAGAGGGTCAAAAGCTGTAAGGGAAGCCGTTGAAATCGGCGCAAGCGATGATACTTATACAGAAATTACATCTGGTAATATTCAAGAAGGCGATAAAATCATCGTTAGCAGTGATGGAAAATCTTCTAAACAAGACAGTAAAAATAATAAAAAACCACCAATGAGAATGTTCTAATGGCACTTATTGAAGTTAAACATGCAATAAAAACATACACAACTGGCGATAGCTCTTTCAATGCTTTAAACGATGTTTCACTAAGCATTGAACAAGGTGAATTTGTCGCAATTATGGGTGCATCTGGTTCTGGAAAATCAACATTTATGAATATGCTAGGAACTCTAGACAAACCAAATTCTGGAAGTTATCATCTTGACGGCATAGATGTTTTAAGCCTTGATAGCGAAAGTCTTTCTGAAATTAGAAATATAAAATTAGGCTTTGTATTTCAGGGATTTAACTTAATTTCAAGAACAACAGCTTTAGAAAATGTTGAATTACCAATGATTTACAAAGGGGTTGACGAAGCAACAAGAATAAAAAAAGCAAAAGAGGCTCTAAAAATTGTAGGTCTTGAAAAACGTGAAGACCACATGCCAAACCAAATGTCGGGTGGTCAACAACAACGTGTCGCAATTGCAAGAGCAATTGTAAATGATGCGCCAATTATACTTGCAGATGAACCAACGGGTAACTTAGATACAAAAACAAGTATTGAGGTTATGAATTTCTTTTGCGAATTAAATGAAAAACACGGAAAAACAATCGTTTTGGTAACCCACGAGCCTGATATTGCAGAATTTTGCAAACGGATAGTTAGATTTAAAGACGGAAATATTGTTTCAGATGAGGTGAAACGCAAATGATAGATTTAAAAACAACTTTAAACATTGCAATTCGCTCACTTAAAATCAATAAAATGCGTTCAGCATTAACGAGTTTAGGTATAATTATTGGTGTTTGCGCCGTAATCGTAATGCTTGCAGTTGGCACAGGTTCAAGAGAAAAAATTGCAAAAGATATGGAATCTATGGGAAGTAACCTTCTTATGGTTCGTTCAGCTTCTGCCAAAAGCGGTGGAGTTCGTATGGGTATGGGGACTCGTCCAACACTTACTTTAAAAGATGCTGAAGCTATTGAAAACAAAGCTCGAGGAGTTCTTGCAATTGCTCCTTATTCTGCAGAAGCAAAACAATTAACTTTTGGTAATCAAAACTGGTCAACTACAGTTGGCGGTACAACTGCACCTTACTTATTCATTAGAAATTACGAAATTGAATCTGGAAGAAACTTCATTCCAGAAGATGTAAAAAACAACACAAAAGTTGCAATTTTAGGTCAAACCGTTGCAACGGAACTTTTTGGCGATATGGATCCAATCAATAAAACTATCCGTATTGGCGGAATTCCTTTCAAAATTGTTGGTTTATTGAAAACAAAAGGACAATCTGGAATGGGACATGACCAAGATGATTTGGTATTCATTCCTATTACAACAGCACAAAAGAAAGTTTTTGGTACAGCTTTTCCTGGAACCGTTTCAATGATTAGTGTAAAAGCTCAAGACGATGAAATTATTGAAACAACTCAAAATGATATTGAAGAAATTTTGAAATATAGACACCACATTGGCAAAACACAAGATAACGATTTTGAAATAAGAAATCTAGCTCAAATGCAAGAAACAATTAAATCTTCTGCAAGAACAATGTCATTATTCTTATTTGTAATCGCTTTCGTTTCACTTCTTGTTGGCGGTATTGGTATTATGAACATTATGCTTGTATCAGTTACAGAAAGAACAAAAGAAATCGGTATTCGTATGGCAATTGGTGCTAAAGCTCAAGATATCAGAATTCAATTTTTGATTGAATCCTTCTTACTTTCAATTTTTGGAGGTATAATCGGAGTTTTACTTGGTTGCGTAATATCTGGAATTATAGGTTTAATAGGCGCAATGCAAGTTTCAGTTTCTGCGTTTTCAATTCTTTTATCTTTAGGTTTTTCTGGAATTGTAGGTGTAGGATTTGGCTACTATCCAGCTTACAAGGCATCTTTATTAAATCCAATTGACGCTTTAAGATACGAATAGTAAAAAATAAGTCCCACAAATGCGGGACATAGATTGAGCAATCAAAAGAGTTGAGGATTTACAACTCTATAATAAACTATTAAGGCGGTCATTTCATTAGATGAAATGACCGCCTTTAAAAAATAAATCTACTACTTTTCGACTATAAAACTCTTTGTTCTTTTACTTTATTGTCAACATTAACTTCGTAATTTTTTCCTTTAATGTTCGCTCTAAAGAAATCATCATAGTTCTTATTTATTGATTTAAAATTGTCTTTTACTTCTTTAAAATCTTTTTTAGACAAGATTTTGTTTGATAAAATAATTTTATAATCTTTGTTTAAGTCAATATTTTCAAATTTGCCTGTTTGTTGGTTTCTGCATTTTACCGCATCAGCATAAGAATTTTTACTTTCGCCTTTTGAAATTTGTTCAATCATTGTTCTGTTTACTTGAAAATCAGACCATTGGATTAAAGTATTTCTTGTAGGCGCTTCTAAGTTAGATTTTACGTTTTTAGAAATAATATCAACTAATTGGTTACCCTTTACATTACCAACATTCAAATTTTGAGATTCAACATCAATACCGTCAAAGATTTTCAATAAATTCAAGTTTGTTGAACCTTCTTTAATTCCACCTCTTACGTAAGAAGATTGTAATGCAACTGAGTCTAAATCTGGAATTTCTTTTCTTGCTTCTTCTGCAACAGTTGAAGTTAAAAAGTTTGTTAATTCTGTATTTGCATATCTAATTTTATCAGAATATTCTAATTCAGAAGCTCCATGCATTTTGACTAACGGTTTAACATCTTCTTCAAAGTTTTTATCTAAGAAAGTTTTAACCTCTTTATCGGGTGCAGAATTTTCTGTGATATACATGTTGTAACCAACATCTTCTAAATCACCATCATCGTTAAATCTAAAGTTTACAGATTTAACAATTTCGTTATCCTTACCTAAAGAGTTGATAATTGTTCCGCCTTGTTCAGCATTATCTCTAGTATGGTCATGACCATTCAAGATTACATTAATATTTGGAACATTTTTTTGAATCATTTTTGAAATTGGTGCACCCATGTGTGAAAGTAACACTACTGCGCCTTTTGGGTGCTTTTCTTTAAATGCTTCAACTTCTTTATTTAAAACTGCAAAAGTACCTTGTAAATCATTTTCTGTTAATTGAGTATCTTTTTTGTTGCAGTTATCATATAATTCAGTTTTTGTTAATTTACCCTTTAAACTTGGAATTGTAACACCCACAAACATTACATCGTGTTTAAGATTTGGATTTTTGTCATCTTGAACCTCGTAAACTTGAGATTTTACAATATTTTTATAATCTTTCATCAAACCTGTAACAAGTGGTGATTTTTCTAAATCAACATTAGTAACAAGTGTTTTAACAGGTTCATCTTTTAATTTATTAAATACAAATTCATCACCACCATCGTAACAGTGATTACCTAAAGAATAAACTGTGTCAAAATTGTTTTTAACTATACCTTTTACGGTATTTACAACTTTATTTAAGAAATTAGCTTGAATATCACCGTTTGAAAGTTCAGGTTTTGTCATATAACCCTTTTTGTGAGGATTCATAAAGAAATCACCAGCAATAGCAAACATGTTCAAAGTTGATTTTTCATCAGCTTTTTTAAATATATCACCCTTGTTTTTATCAATAGTACCAACTAATTGAGGCAAGTTTTGAACATTACCATGATTGTCTGACATAGCTACAATGTTGACTTGAGCCGCTTTAAAACCTACTTGAGGGTAATTAAAATTTGTTAATTTCATCTACACACACCTATAAATTTCTTATGCCCTTATAAAACATGTAAAGGAAAAAAATTGCCCTAAAACCATGTATTTACGCAAATTTTACATCTTTTTGTAAAGTTATGTAACAACCTTCTTCAAAAGCCTAAAGTCTTTAACTGATTATGACGATATATAAAATGCAAGTTACAAAGGGATATGTTTTTAATCGGTACAAACAAAAGCATATAATGGTGTTATTTAAACAAATTTAATAGAGAAAATTAAAATGACTTGGGATTTTTAGTTATAGTTTTTATATTTTGATTTTCTATGAAAAAGATTTATTAACGATGCTATTCGCATTACGAATAACATTAGTGTTTATTAAAATTTCCTTATTTCCTTCCCTATATTAAAATTTTAACCACTTCGTAAGAAGTGGCTTTTTTTTACAATTTTTAATTCTTGTTTTACTAAACATATAATATTAATGTCACACATGTTTTCTTCTATTTTTTAATATTTTCAACAAACTAATTTTATAACCACTGAATAGCACCACTGTTGCACCAAACCATGCTGCCGGAGTTGCAAAACAAATTCCTAAAAATCCAAATTTTAATCCAAAAGCAAAGGCAAATACTGTTCTCATAATTAATTCTGTTGTACCCGATAATAAAGGAACAACAACTTGACCCATTCCCTGCAAAATATTTCTGTATAGTAATAACAAACCCAAGAATATAAAGAAAATCATTATAATATGCAAATACATTGCCCCTAATTTTATAACTTCTTCATTTGGTTCACTCATAAACAGTTGAATTAAATTTTGAGAGAAGAAAGTTAAAACAAGTACAGCAAAAGCAGTTACTGTAATAACAATACCTAAAGCGGATTTTGCGCCTTGCTTAATTCTTGCCATTTTATTTGCACCAAAGTTTTGAGCCGTAAAGGTTGCCATAGTTGCCCCCAAAGCAACAAAAACTTGAGAGAATATTTGATCAACCCTCATTGCAGTTGTATAAGCAGCAACCGCAATTGAGCCTAATCCGTTTAAAACATATTGAAGCGCCAAAATTCCAAGTGTTAAAATTGACATTTGAAATCCCATTGGAATACCTATTCTCAAATGTTCCAACATAAAATCTTTATCAATTTTCCAATCCTCTTTTTGTGTATGCAAAATTGGGAATTTCCAAAACATAAAACTTACACACAAAATTGTTGCAACAAATTGCGATAAAACTGTTGCACAGCCTGCACCAGCTACACCAATTTTGAATTTAACAACAAATAATAATGCCAAAAAGATATTCAAAATTGATGAGAAAATCAAGAAATAAAGTGGAGTTTTGCTATCTCCTAGCGCTCTAATTACATTTGAAGACAAATTGTAAAAAACTGTTGCAAAAATCCCCGCAAACATAATAAACAAATATATATTCGCCATATCAATAATGTCAGATGGAGTTCTTAAAAAAGACAACATTTGATATGTAAAAGGGGTTGAAATGAACGTCATAAGTATCATTAGTCCACCTGATAAATATACAGATGTCGTAAAAGATTTTCGCACCATATCATAATCTCTAGCACCAAATCTTTGAGCTAAAACAACCGTAAAACCTTGAGTTGAAGCAAAAATAAAACTTATTACAAAAAATATCAAAGGCGCTGTCGTTCCAACCGCAGCAAGAGCTTTAATTCCAACATAACGACCAACAATTACTGCATCAGCAAAATTATACAACTGTTGAAATAAATTACCTATAAAAATAGGAAACATAAACTCTAAGATTAATTTCAAAGGTTGTCCGCTAGTTAACTCTTTTGTTGCCATTTCATACACCCATTTATAAATTGTTGGGCAATTCTGTCCAACCACATTTTGCCATTTCTATATTTCTCAAACATTATACTAGCACAAATTTGTAAATAAATTGATTTCAGTATTTAAACATGTTAAAATTTCAGTTGAAAATAGCACAAAAAGCGAAGTATAGAGGTATTAATGACCCAAAATTATAATTATAATAATTTACCAAACAAAAATAACAGTAACAACAAAAATCCAATGAAAATGATTGCAATTATCATCATTGCAACAGTTGCCATTTTTGGTTACCAACTTAGAGGAGTTATAAAACCTCATTTTAATACAGCTGACAAAAATATTGAAAATAATTCGGTACAGGAAGAAAACAAGTTTTCTTTAAATGGGTTGGAAGATATTGATTTACCTGATGAAGTCACTGATGACAATCCGAGTTCATCTAAAAACGATTTTAGTTTAGTAAATAGTCCATCTGGCAATTCAGATAACAACTATCTGCACAACGCAATTGACAGCACAGGACAAGTTCATAAATGGAATAAAAAAACTATTGCAATTTGGGTTGCAAATTCAAATTATCAAACAACCGTATACCAAGCATTTGCAAAATACAACAAAACTTTTCCTGATCTTTTTAAATTTATGATTACTCAAGACAGAAAAAAGGCGGATATTGTTGTAGATATAGTTAATAGCCTTGAACGCTCTCGTGGAGACGGTTATTACAAACAAGGAAATACGGACATTAATTACAATCAAAAAGGTGAAATAAATACTGCTCACATAAAATTATTACAAACTGACAATCACGGCAATTATCTTTCAAAAACAAAACTTTATGCTGTTGCAATACACGAAATTGGTCACGCAATCGGAATTATGGGACATAGCCAAAGTAAAAATGACGTTATGTATGGCTTTAATGCCACAAGTGAATTTAGTGCAAAAGACAAAGAAACAATTCGCTTGATGTATTCAAAAAATCAAGAGGAAGTTTCTAATGCAAAAAGTGGTTATGAAGATACTAAACTTAAAGAAGCACTTAGTTATGCAGAAAAAATTCCAAATAAAACAACTTCTTGGATTCAGTTAGGACAAGTTTATTACGATCAAGGGAAGCTAAACGATGCACTTGATGCATACAAAAAAGCTTTGTCTATTGATGCCACCGACCCTGATGTCTATCGTTCAATGGCTCAATGTTATTACATTTCTAAAAAATATGAAACCGCAATAAAATATTTTAAATACGCAAAGCAATATGCTAGCAGTAATACAGATACCAGCCTAATTGATGAAAATATTGGAATTTGTTATCATAAATTAAATCGTTTTGATGAGGCTTATCCATATCTAAAGACGGCTTTTGAGGCAAATCCAAAAATCAAAGGGAATCTTTATAACTTCATCTCTGTTTGTGCAAATTTAGACAAAAAAGAGGAAGCTAGAAATGCCATTGAACAATATAAAAATGCAGGTAACGATATTTCTCAAGACGAAATGATTCAAGTTGCACTAAAATGGATTAAATAAAAGGATTGAATTTTAAAAAACTCAACCCTTTCATAAAATTATTTTAATTCTTTGAATTATCTAACATTGCTATCATTTGGATTTTTGCTTCTTTCGACTTGGTCATCATCAACCACCATAATCAAAGCTGCAACATCAGCAAAATCTTTTGGTAATTTATTTTCGTCGATTCCATCAGAAAAACCAAATATTTTTTTATCAAATTTTACGTTAACTTTTTGGTCGCCGTAAGTACCTTTCATAATTCTGTCGCCGTCATCTAAAACTGCATTTTCTTTTGCATATTCAACACTAAAAGATTTACCTCTGTATGTACCTTTGTATATCTTTTTATCACTTACAGAAAGTGCTTTTTCTTTTGATTTCATGCTAAATTTTTCGTTGCCAATTTTACCTGAAAAGGTTTTTTCATTAGTAAACGAAACTATTTTGTTGCGTTCTTCAACATCAACTTTTTTATCACCAATATTACCGATGATTTGATAACCTCTTTCTATAATATTATTTCTTCTTCTTAGGTTAAAATCTTGTCCTGCAATGTTACCTTTATAACTTTTAATAGCAGTTCTTCTAATTTTACCTTGAGTTTCGAGAGATTCTGATGTAGAAGCACCAAAAAGCATAATCTCTTCGGGCTTTTGTTCAGCTTTTTCGGCTGAAGATAAGTTTGTATTTTGTACATTACCTAAACCGTTTACATTCATATCTGTCATATTATATCTCCTATTTATTTCTACCTGATTTTTCAAGCTCTGTTTGTGCAACAAAAATAAACGATGCAACATTTTCAAAATCTTTCGGTAGGTCTTTTACTTTTAATCTATCGTTATCTGTTAATTTCGCAGGACGTTTTTTGATATCAACTCTTTGACCGCCAAAATATCCTCTAATAACTCTGTCGCCATCGTCTTTTTCAATGTTATCTCTACCAACTTCTACTTGGAAAGATTTACCTTTATATTTACCTTCGTAAATTACACGGTCAGCATTTGAAAATTCTTTTGATTTAGATTCCATTTCAAAATCATTATCACCGATTTTTCCAAAATAATGATTTAAACCATTCATTGTAAATTGAGTTTCACGTTCTTCAATATCAACATCAAGACGACCAATTCTGCCTAAATATTGATTTCCAGAGTCAAATTCATTTTCACGTTTGTACATTTTGAAATTGTTATCGCCAACTTTGCCATGATAACCTTGTTTGTCACCAAAAACAGTTGCTTCTCTAAATCCACCATAAGTTTCAACCATTATGGCTGCTTTATTATGTGAATATTTACGACTGTCAACTTCATTTTCAGCATGTAGTTCACGTTGCTTTCTATAAGACTTATCTGTTTCTTGAGTTCTACTCTTACTTCTTTCAGAAGTGTAGACAAAGTCTTTATCCGTTTTATCTTTTTCGTCCATATTATAATTTGAACTATCAAATTTTTCACGTTCGTTTTCTAGTGAATTATATTCTTTAGTACTAAAGCCAATATAATTCTTTACAGGTTTAGGATCTGTAGCATAATTATATGATTTTGGAGTTTCAGCAGATTTTTGTTTGTTAGACGAAGTTTCTTTAGATTGTTTTGGTTTTCCTATTGTGTCGTCTTTTTGATATTTTTCTAAAACTTCTCGTTTTATTTGCTCTGCAGTTTTTCCTTTTACATTAATTTTATATTTTTCAATGTATTCTGAATAATTTCTTATTACCTTTTGACGTTCTTTTTCAGCCTTTTCTTTAGCCTCTAATGTTGTTTTATAATTTGCTCTTTGTTTTTGTTCCTTGTTTAATTTTTCAGCTTCTTGTTTTTCTGCTTTTGTCATTTCAAAAGCAGGTTTGTTTGAAGCATTATCTAATTTTTTATTTTGTTTTTCTAACTCACCAATAACAGTTGGCATTTTATAATTATTATCAAAAATACTACCTGATTGTTTAGACGAATTCTCATCGTTTAAATATCTTGGAACCTTATTGTTATCATTTTTTTGAGACTTATTTACTCCATTTACGTTTATATCCATAAATCACTCCTTTTAATGGCTATTTTACTGTTTTGTTAATTCTTTCACAAAACGCCTCTGCTGTAAGAGGTTTGCCTGTAACTTTTTCTAAGATTTCATCATCTTCTTTTGAACCGCCATATTGAAAAATGTTTTCATCTAAATATTTTGCTGTATCTTTATTTTCTGTCAAGTTACCAAATTTTTGAGTTAAACCGTCATACAATTGAGCCTTTATTAATGATGCCCTAAAGTAGTTTTGGTAATATGCTGGGTGAGACAAGAAATGTGGAATTGTAGCCCATTCATTTGTAGCCTCATCTTGTTCACTTCTACCTTTATATTTTACACCCATATCCTTCCAAAGTTGTTTCAAATCTTGGTCAGGATTTTTATACATATTTCTTTCAAAATCTATAATTGCCATACTTGAACCAACAAATTTTGAATCTTCTTCTGCTGCTGATTTTTGGAATTTTGCAAAGGTTTCAGGTGAAACTTTATCCTTGATAAGCCCTTCTGTTCTTGGCATATCACCCATCATCATTGCAACAGCTTCTGTCATTGTGCTTGTTGTATCTTGTTCCATGTATGGTAAATTTGGATTTGTTTTTACAGTAAATACTGAGTGACCTAATTCGTGCATTAATGTATCAATACTTGAAACATTATTCGTCAAGTTAGCCAAAATTCTTGCGTCTTTTCCTGCTTCGATTGGGAATGAGAACCCATGAGTATTTTTGTTTTCACGAGGGAATAGGTCTAATTTTATCGGAAGTTTATCAACATCATATCCCATGCCGGCATACGCCTTTTTAGAAATTTCTACAACTTCTTCTTTTGATTTAATTTCATCGTTCACAAGTTTTTCTGGATTATCACCAGCTAAATATCCAAAGTGATAACTTCTTAAATCTTCTGGAGCAACACCAAAGGCTTTTGATAAATCAGCCTTTACACCGTCCATAACTTTTTTATTAGACTCTTTTGTATTTTCTGCAACATCAGTTAAAAGTTTATCAAGTTCTTTTGGCTTAATATCATAATTTTCTTCTAACATATAGTCAAAATAGTTATCATAGCCCTTTTTCTTAGCAAAATCGTTTCTCATTTTAACCAATTCTACCAAGTCATCAGCAATTAAATCGCCAGATTTAATCTTTGCATCTGCGGCTTTTTTACGAACTTCTGGATTTTTTTCTGTTTCCATAATCTTTGAAATCTCAGCTTTTGAAACAGGTTTTCCATCTATTGTCATTTGGTATGAGTTAAGTTTTTGAGAAATTTCATTTTCTTTTGTACTCATTGCTTTTAATTCTTCTTTAAATTCAATGCCGTCACCGAAGGCAGAAGTTAAATTACGAAGTTGTTTTTTTAATTTTTTATCACTTACACCACCCGCATCGTTAATTTCTTTAAGTTTTGCGTAAGTTTCCTTGTTATCGTAAAAATTATCAGCCTTGTCTTGCGCTAAATTCATTTTGTCCATATTTTCAGGAGTACTTTCTGTATAGAAATCCCAACAAGCAGATTCAACACCCGACATAATAGGTTTCATATCTTTAGAAATTTCTTCTCTTAGGGCAACGAATTTTTGTTCGTTATCCTTTATACTGTGAGAGAAACTAACACTATCTAAAGGCATTGGCTTTGTTTTTTGAATATTGTTGTTCTTGTTTGCTTTACCTATTTTAAAATGTGACATTAAATTTTGAATTTTCATCTATCTTCCTTTATTTGTGTATTATAAAAGGTTTAAAAACCGTAAATATATTAATTGCTAGCATGCTTCTACCAGTGTAACAAAATTTTACCATGAAAAAATGAAATATTTGCTTTGTGTAACTTATTGTATGTAGACTTTTTGTATTCAAAAATATATTATGAGAAAATGAATAAATCTATATTAAACATATTTGGCGAAAATTTAAAAAGATATAGAATTGAGAAAGGTCTTTCTCAAGAAAAATTTGCAGAATTATGTGGACTTCATAGGACATATATAAGCGATATTGAGAGATTTAAAAGAAGTATCTCTTTGGAGAATATTCAAAAAATTTCAAGGGCTTTAGGAATAGAAACATATAAATTATTTATTGAAAAAGGAGAGAATTTATGACTACTTACAAAAAGTTTGGACAAATTTTAATAGATGATGCTCGAATTGATGAGACTTGTAATGCATATTTTAAATGGAAGGATTTGAATACTTATATTTCAAATAATAGCCGTAGAGGTATAAATATGCCCGATGCAATTAGTGAGCCAATGGGCTGTTATTGCTTAAATTTACTTTGGAATAGAGGTAGTGAAGTTGGTGATGCGACAGACCCTAAAACTGGTAAAAAGATTGAATTTAAAGCAACTTCAAGATTTAAAGGGGATTTATCTTCATTTGGTCCAAAGTGTACTTTTGATGATTTAGTGTTTTTAAGATACAATTTAGATGAGAATTTATTATATATTTATGATTTAAGGATAAATTCAAAAGACTTTGGAAAATATTCTGCAAACAAAAAGCAATCAATACAAGAACAAAAAAATCAAAAAAGACGTCCACATGTAAGCTTACAAAAACTTTTTGTCGATGCTAAAAATCTTGAGCCAGATATAATTTTTGATATTAGAAAATGTAAAATTATATCTGATAATAGAGAAAAAGAATAAAGTTTTGTTAAGAGATTGCGGCGTGTCGCTTTATTTGGTATAAAATTATACAAAAGGAGTGATTATGTTAAGTTGTGCTTCATTTTTTGCTGGTGTTGGCGGTATTGATTTAGGATTTGAAGATACTGGTTTTTTTAAGACTATATATGCAAATGAAATAGATACTTATCCAATTCAGACTTTTGAAAAAAATTTTAATTTAAAAGTAGATTGTAGAGATATACGTGAAGTAGATGCATCTGATATTCCTAATTTTGATGTAATGCTTGCGGGATTTCCGTGTCAAGCATTTAGTATTGCAGGAAGAAGACAAGGTTTCTATGATGAAAAAGGTAGAGGTACATTATTTTTTGAGCTTGTGAGAATTTTTAAAGCAAAAAAACCAAGCATTATATTTCTTGAAAATGTAAAAAATTTGGTTGCTCATAATGGTGGGAATACTTTTATGACTATTTTGGATGAATTAAAAAAAGAAAATTACTATATAAAGTATTCCATTTTAAATGCAATGGAGTATGGAAATATTCCACAAAATAGAGAAAGAATTTATATTGTTGCGTTTAAAAATAAGGAACAATGGAAAAATTTTGAGTTTCCGTTTCCTTTAAAATTGACAACAAAATTAAGTGATATCATTGATTTTAAAAATAAAATTGATGAAAAATATTATTATACTAAAGGTAAGTATAAAGGCGATATATATGAGCAATTACTTCAAGCAATGGATGATGAAAATGCAATATATCAATGGCGAAGAAAGTATGTTAGAAAAAATAAAAGTGGAGTTATTCCCACATTAACAGCTAATCAAGGTGAAGGTGGACATAACGTTTGTTTAATAAAAACAAAATATGGTATTAGAAAGATGACACCGAAGGAATGTTTTAATGCTCAGGGTTTTGATAAAACCTTCCTTTTACCAAATACTTTAAGTGATTCAAAACTTTACAAGCAAGCCGGCAATTCTGTCTGTGTTTCTGTTATAAAAAGAATTGCATCAAATATAAAGGATAGTTGTAATTTAGATTTTATTAGTAAAGAAAAGACTTTAATTTGTTGTTAAATTAATTGTTTTTTATAAATATTTTTTCATAATCAATTTTTTCAAGGCTTTTGAATATGGAGATTGAGGTTGAATTGCTAAAACCTTATCTAAAGATACAATTGCACTTTCATATAAACCCAATTTCATTTTTACAATTGCTAAATAATAATATGCATCAATAAATTTGTCATCTAATTTTGTTGCTTGTTCTAAATCAGCTTTTGCCTCTTTTAATTCATCTTCTGACGGATTGTCAAATGCTAAAATTGCTTGCGCTCTGTTATAATATGCATCTATCATTTTTTCATCAATTTTGATTGCATGCCCGTAATTTTCGTAAGCGGCACGCAGTTGTTTCAAATTGTGATAAGCAATTCCTTTAGAAAAATGAGTTAAAGCATGGTCTGGTTTGAGTTCTAAAGATTTTTCTAAATTTTCTAGAGCTTCTTCAAACTTGCCTTCGTTTGTCTTTTTAATTCCTTCTTCTAAATAGTATTTATAATCTTTTTCTGTCATAATTTAATCCTCATAAATCACTCTATATGTTTATTATATAATATAAATACGTATTAGAACATTCTAGAGGTGAATTTTGGCAGGCATTTTAAACATTCAATTAAAATCATTATTAGGCGATAAAGAAACAAATTTAAAAAAAGTTGAGCATTACATAAAATTCAACAATGACAAGAAATTAGACCTTGTTATCATGCCAGAATTTTTTACAACAAGCATTGCATACAAAGACACACCAGAAGATGAAAACGGCGGAGATGTAATAAAAACAATGCAACGACTTGCAAAAGAATACAATACAAACATCATCGCTGGTAGTGTTGTTAGAAAAATTGATGATAAACTTTACAACTCAACTTTTGCTATTGATAGAATGGGTGAAATTATTGAGGTTTATGACAAAATTCATTTGTTTAATTACATGGGTGGGACAGAAGGTCAAAGAATTACAGCAGGAACTGAAATGAAAATTGCTCATTTTGATTTTGCAAAAGTTGGTTTAACAATCTGCTATGATATGAGATACCCTGTATTCATTAACGAAATGATGAAAAAAGGAGTTCAAATTATTGCAATGCCAACCGCTTGGCTTGTTCCAAATGAAGTTTATAACAATGAAGAAACAAGAAAATATGCTCAAGAGATGTTCATCTCTATGTGTAGAACAAGAGCTTATGACAACGCTCTATTCTTAATTGTAAGCAATCAAACAAAACAAATTTCTGATGCTTTCTGCGGAATTGGAAATTCTATGATAATTACACCAACATCGCAAGTTGTTGCTAATGCCGAAGATAGAGAATGTGCAATATATGCAGATATAGATGTTCAAGAAGCAAAATACATGAAACAACTATTTCCTGTTGATAAAATTGATTAGCAACTTTTATCGTATTTTGTTACTTGTCTTCTTTTATAGTTCATGTTTTAATTTTTACAAAGAAAGGGTTTGTATTTGATATGCCATTTGAATTTGAAAAACAAAAAATAGAAGGTGTAATTCTTGTAAAACCAAAAGTTTTTGGCGACAATAGAGGTTTTTTTATGGAGACATACAAAAAATCTGACTTTTTTGCAAACGGAATTACTGAAGAATTTGTTCAAGACAACCACTCTAAATCAACAAAAGGCGTACTTAGAGGGTTACATTATCAAGCAAAACCCTATGGACAAGCAAAACTCGTAAGATGTTCTAAGGGTAGAATTTATGACGTTGCTGTCGATATTAGAAAAGAATCTAACACTTATGGTCAATACGTAAAAGTTGAATTATCTGAAGAAAACAAGCACATGTTATTCATTCCAAACGGTTTTGCTCACGGTTTTGTGGCATTAACTGATGAAGTAGAATTACTTTACAAAACAGGCGGAGAATATGCTCCAAGCGCTGATAGAGGCATTTTATGGAGTGATGAAGATATAAACATTGATTGGGAAATAGATTTTGAACCAATTTTGAGTGAAAAAGACAAGGTACAACAAAAATTTAAAGATATAAACAAAGAGGAACTCATTTAATGAAAACAATGTTAGTAACTGGCGGTGCAGGTTTCATCGGAAGTTGTTTTGTAAGACACATTTTAAAAAAGCACAATGATTACAAAGTTATAAATCTTGATGCCCTTACATATTGTGGCAATTTAGAAAATTTAGACGATGTAAAAGATAATCCAAATTACAAATTTGTACATGGAAACATCTGTGACCACGATTTAGTTAGAGAATTAATCAAGGATTGCGATTATGTAGTAAATTTTGCAGCAGAATCTCATGTTGATAACTCAATAAAACACCCTGAAATATTTGTTGAATCAAATGTTCAAGGTACATTGAACTTATTACAAGCCTGCAAAGAACTTAGTATTGAAAGATACTTACAAGTTTCAACCGACGAAGTATACGGTACATTAGGAAAAACAGGTTACTTTTACGAAACAACTCCTATTCAACCTAATTCACCTTATTCAGCATCAAAAGCAAGTGCAGATTTACTTGTAAGAGCATATTATGAAACTTATGGCTTACCTGTTTTGAACACAAGATGTTCAAACAATTACGGTCCATACCAATATCCAGAAAAATTAATTCCGTTCTTCATTTCTAAACTACTGAAGGGAGAAAAAGTTCCTGTATACGGCGACGGCTTGAATGTTCGTGATTGGTTATATGTTTATGATCACTGTGAAGCAATTGACGTTGTTTTACATAAGGGTAAAATCGGCGAAGTTTACAACATCGGCGGACATAACGAAAAAACAAATATGGAAATTACACACCTAATTTTAGATGCTATGGGTAAAGATGAAAGTTCAATTGAATATGTTGCAGATAGACTAGGACATGATAGACGTTATGCCATTGCAAACGATAAAATTACATCTGAACTTGGTTGGGAACCTTCAATTACATTTGAAGAAGGTATCAAATTAACTATTGATTGGTACTTAAAACATCAAGATTGGATGAAACATATTGAAGAAAAGAAAAACGCTTTAAAATAAAACAAAAGGAGTAAAATGAAAGGCATAGTATTAGCTGGTGGTGCTGGGACTAGATTATATCCATCTACAATGGTTGTTTCAAAACAATTGTTGCCAATTTATGATAAACCAATGATTTATCACCCAATTTCAGTTTTAATGTTGGCTGGAATTAGAGATATATTAATCATTTCGACACCTCAAGACTTACCAAACTTTGAAAAATTATTAGGTACTGGCGAACAATTTGGAGTTAAATTCTCATACAAGGTTCAACCTTCACCAGACGGACTTGCTCAAGCCTTCATTTTGGGTGAAGAATTTATCGGTAATGATGATGTTGCAATGATTTTGGGCGACAATATCTTCTACGGACAGGGCTTCTCTGGAGCCTTACATAGAGCTATTGAAAATGTTTCAAACCAACAGCAAGCAACTGTTTTTGCTTATGAAGTTCATGACCCTGAAAGATTTGGCGTTGTTGAATTTGACAAGAATAAGAAAGCAATTTCATTGGAAGAAAAACCAAAAGAACCTAAATCAAATTATGCTGTAACAGGTTTATATTTCTATCCAAACAATGTTTGCAAATACGTTAAAACAATGACCCCTTCTGCTCGTGGAGAGTTAGAAATTACAGATTTGAATAGAATTTATTTAGAAAATAATAAACTTCAAGTTGAAGTTTTAGGTCGTGGCTTTGCATGGCTTGATACAGGAACTCACAAGTCTTTAATCCAAGCAGGACAATACGTTCAAACCATTGAAGAAAATCAAGGTGTCAAAATTGCGTGTCTTGAAGAAGTTGCATATAGAAAAGGATTCGTAACTAAAGAACAACTTGAAGAACACATAAAACCTTATAAAAACAATGAATACTTCAATTATGTAAAACGCTTAATTAGCAAGTAATTGCTTTTTATTCTTGTCATTATTTTTAATTTGCTAACTTGTCAAAATAAGTTCTTTTTTATTTGATTGCAAAACTTACATTTGCAACAGCTGTAACCTTCTTTTCAATTGAACTCAAATCATTGTAACCAGAATCGCTTACGTCATTTGAATCAACAGGTGTAATTTGGAATACTCCCATTTTTGCAGAACGAATTTTGCCTACACGATTATGATTTGATTTTAACATTGATTTTGCTCTGTTTTTAGCATCTTTTGTAGCTTTTTCTAACAAAGAAACTTTTAAATCAGCAAGTTTAGAATAGTGATATTGAGGGTCTCCAGAGCTTGCAACATTAATGCCTTTTTCAAAAAGCACTTGATATTCTGTAGATAATTCTTTAACTTTTTCTACATCAGTTGTTGAAATTTTAATTGGTTGTTGATAAACATATTTGTCAACAATATTTGTTCCGTAACCTGTATTTTGATTAGTTTTGTAAGTTTCGTAAGAATTTGATAGTAACAATTCAATTTGATTTTCTTGAATACCTTTTGAAACCAGATATTTTTTAACTTCTGGAATTTGTTTTTGAACAGTTTTGTATGCTTGCAATCTTGTAGGTTCTTTTGCAGTAATAGTTAATGTCCAATTCGCAGAATCAGATTTTACAATTTCGTAAGCTGAACCTGTAACTTGAATATTGTTATTTGAAAGGTTATTTGTTGCAACTAAAGCGGCAAAAATTGCACCAAGTGCTATACATACACCTAAAATTGCTAATTGGAAGTCTTTAATTTTTTCGTACATACTTTTTCTCCTTATTTTCTCAAGATATTTTAGCATTTTTAAATTTAATATGCAATTATCATTTCAGGTATATTACAAAATATACATAAAGATTTTAATTCTATTAAAAAAAATATGATATAATCAAAATTATGGATACAGAACGCATTTTAAAACTTTTCAATTCCGCAAAAGCACATAAAGACAACGGCGAATATGATTTATCTATGGCTGAATATGAAGAAATTTTGTCAATGACAACTCAACTTCCAGAAGTCTATTTTAATTTAGCTTTTGTGTATTTTTATTCAGAACATTGGGAAAAGGCTATTGAATGTATGAAAAAATTTGTCGAGCTTGAACCAAACGATACAGAAGGCAAATACTTTTTAGCAACTTTTTACTTTATGAATAAAGACTATGTAAGCGGTTTTCCTCTTTTTGAATACAGGGTAAGCAAGGCTCATGCCGTTTTAACACAACAAAAACTTACTATGGGTAAAATAAATCAACTACCATTTTGGCATGGAGAAGATTTGACAGGAAAAACTGTCTATTTATACTATGAAGCAGGTTTAGGCGATACTTTAATGTATTACAGATATGTTAAAATGCTTGCACAAAGAGCTAAAAAGGTTTATTTTAAACCTCAAATGACGCTGTTGCCACTATTTGCAGAAAACAAAGAACCGAATGTTCACATTATTGCAAGAATTAACGAAAAACATTTGAACGAAAGCGATTATCAATGCCCAATCATGAGCCTTCCATACTTTTTAGGGCTTGATAACAAGACTATTTTTGCATATCCCGACAAATTTTTGCACGCTTCCAAAAGAGAAACTAAAATTTATAAAGACAATTTCTTTAATAATGACAAACTTAAAATTGGCATAAAATGGCAAGGTAACACTCTTATTGGTGCAGAAAGAGCAATGACAGCAGAAAGTTTTAACAAAATTTTTGAGCTTCCAAATTCTAAAATCTATTCTGTACAAGTTATGGGCGGATATGATGAAATAAAAAAATTACAATCAAAATTTGATATCGTAGATTTAGGCTCAACTTTCAAGGATTTCGCTGACACAGCTGGTGCGATAGCAAATTTAGATGTTATAATTTGTAACGACACCTCTGTTGGACACCTTGCAGGTGCAATGGGCAAAAAGACTTACATAATTTTACCAACTTTGTATGATTGGCGTTGGCACAAAGACATTTTAAAATGCGATTGGTATTCAAACATAAAACTTTTTAAGCAAAAAACAACTTGGGAAGAAGTTATTTTACGAATTTACGAGGATTTAAAATAAAAAGGTGAGCCCGCACTGGTACACGTGTGCAGGCTCTAGTACATAAAAAATGTACTATAAAACTTATTATGGAAGTTACTTTTTGTTTGCTCTCTATAGAAAGTATGTTTATAATAGCACTCTTCAAGCATCTTGCCAATTAGTCAAGTGTCTAAAAAAATACAAAATAACGAAAACTTTACGCAAAGTCGTTTTTGTGTTAATTTTAAAACAAGAAAAAAGGAAACAAAAATGACAAATATTAACGATTTACCAACAGTTTACAACGCTCTTGAAACAGAAAAAGAAATTTATGAATTCTGGGAAAAAGGCGATTACTTTAAAGCAGATGCAAAATCAAATAAACCGCCATTTTCAATGGTAATACCACCTCCAAACGTAACAGGTGTGTTACACATGGGTCATGCATTAGATGAAACATTACAAGACATTTTGACTCGATACCACAGAATGGCTGGTTACGAAGCATTATGGATTCCTGGCACAGATCACGCTGGGATTGCAACTCAAGCCGTTGTAGAAAAAAAATTGCGTGCCGAAGGTAAAACTCGTTTTGATTTAGGACGTGAAAAGTTTTTAGAAGAAACTTGGAAATGGACTAATGAACATAAATCTGCAATCCTTGACCAATGCAAACGCTTAGGCGTATCTTTTGACCGTTCAAGAGAGCGTTTCACATTTGATGAAGGTTGTTCAGAAGCTGTTAAAGAGGTTTTCGTAAAATTATACGAAAAAGGTTTGATTTACAAAGGCGCATACATCGTAAACTGGTGTCCTCGTTGTCAATCAGCTATTTCTGATATTGAAACAGAATATGAAACAGAACAAGGTCATTTATGGGAAATATCTTACCCACTTAAAGACGAACAAGGCGCTATTGTTGTAGCTACAACTCGTCCAGAAACAATGTTTGGTGATGTTGCAATAGCAGTTCACCCAAACGATTTCAAATATAAAGATTTAATCGGTAAAACAGTTTATATTCCGCTAACAAGACGTGAAATTCCTATTATTGCTGATGAATATGTAGACAAATCCTTCGGTACAGGTGCTGTAAAAATCACTCCAGCACACGATCCTAACGATTACGAAGTTGGTAAACGTCACAATATGAAACCAATTTGGGTTATTGACGAGCAAGGTAAAATGAAATCTTGCGCAGAAGTTCCTGAAAAATATCAAGGAATGGATAGATATGAAGCAAGAAAAGCTATTGTGGGTGATTTACAATATCAAAACTTCTTACTAAGAATTACAGACCACGAACACAATGTAGGTAAGTGCCAGCGTTGTAACACAACAATTGAGCCATTATTATCTGAACAATGGTTCGTAAAAATGGAACCTTTAGCAAAAGAAGCTATCGCAGCAGTAAAAGACGGTAGAATTAAATTTGTTCCAGAACGCTGGACTAAAAACTATTTAGGTTGGATGGAAAACATTCGTGATTGGTGTATATCTCGTCAATTATGGTGGGGACACCAAATTCCAGCATACTACAACAACGAAACAGGCGAAATGGTTGTTGCCAAAGAAAATCCAGATCCAGAACATTATACACAAGATACAGATTGTCTTGATACTTGGTTTTCGTCTGGTTTGTGGCCATTTTCAACAATGGGCTTCCCTCAAACAGAAACCGATGATTTCAAAAAATTCTACCCAACATCAGTTCTTGTAACAGGTTTTGATATCATTTTCTTCTGGGTTGCTAGAATGATTACAATGGGCTTAGAATTCACTCACAAAGCACCATTTAGTACAGTTTATATTCATGGATTAATCAGAGATGAAAAAGGTCAAAAGATGTCGAAATCTAAAGGCAACACAATTGACCCTGTTAAAATCATTGACAAATACGGCTGTGATGCTCTTAGATTCACCCTTACATCTCTTTGTACATACGGCGGTCAAGATATTAAAATTTCTGATGAACGCTTTGAATACGGCAGAAACTTTGCAAACAAAATCTGGAACGCATCTCGTTTTGTATTGATGAACCTTGAAGGCGTTGACGATAATAAAATTGATATGAACAATTTAACCATTGCCGACAAATGGATTTTAGATAAATTAAACGAAACAACAAAACTTGTAAACGATAACATCAAGAATTACAGAATTGGTGAAATGGCTCACGTTTTATATGATTTCTTCTGGAATTCATACTGCGATTGGTATGTAGAAATTGCAAAAATTCAATTACAAGATGAAAAACTAAAATTAAATACACAAAGAATGTTGAAACACGTTCTAGATATGTCTTTGAGACTATTGCACCCAATTATGCCACACATTACAGAAAAAATATGGCAAGCATTAGGCGTAAAAACTGACGTTACAGCATTAATTAAGGCTGAATACCCTCAATACAAGGAAGAATATCACTTCCCAACTGAAGCGAAAGAAATGGAACTTGTATTTGAAACAATTACATCTTTGAGAAATGTACGTCAAAGTTTCAACATCTCACCTTCAATTAAAGTTAATATTGAAGTTCTTGCACCAAGCGAAGAAAAACCTGTATTTGAGGCTGTAATTCCTTATTTACAACGTTTGGCAAGAGTTGAAAACGTTAAATTCATTGACAACACTGATAATTCTTCTAAAAAGAGCGCAACAGCAGTTGTTTCAGCTTCAAAAATTATCATTCCATTAGAAAACTTAATTGATATGGAAGAAGAAATTGCAAGACAAAACAAAAAATTAGATAAATTATTGAAAGAAAAATCTTCACTTGAAGGCAGAGTAAACAATCCTAAATTTGTTGAAAAAGCCCCTAAAGAGCTTGTTGAAGAAACAAAAGCAAAAATCGAAGAACTTTCTGGACAACAAAAAGCAATCGAAGATTTTATCAACTTGTTGAAGGCATAGAAAATGCAAACTCTTGCAAGTATGCGCAGTTATAAGATAGTATTGGCAAGTTTCCTAAGCTACTTGCCATCAAGAATTCTCGTAATTTTAAACTCACTTATAATTGTGCCAATTCTTGCGTATTTCCTAACTTCCAGCGAGATGAGCATCTTCCAAATCAGCATTGGTATACTTAATTTTGTATGCACTTGCTCAACCGATTGGATTGCAAAGTCTGTCCTTCGATTTTACAGAAGATATCACAACGAAAACAGACTAAATGAATTTTATTCAAATATAGCAATGCTAGAATTTATCACTATTTTGGGTGTTTTTGCAAGCTATTTTATATTTAAAGATTTTGTCAGCACAAAATTTTTACTATCCAACAAAATTTTCTTCTTAACACTTGTATTGGTTATCCCATGCGGAATCAGACAGTTTTTGTACCAATTGCTTAGAATTTTAAAAATGCCTTATTGGTACGCAATTTCAATTATAGTCTACCAATTGTCTCTTTTGGGATTATTTTTCACATTTTCAAACTTGATACCTAAATCCTCTGCAATCCTTGTTGCAATGACCTTTGCTGTTGCTTTAATTGATATAATCTTGTTATACAAGCTAAACTTAAGGTACAAATTAAGCATAAAATTTGACAAAAATATAGCTAAAAATGTGCTTATATACGCAATTCCGTTGGTTTTCACAAACATTTGTATTTGGTTAATTTTGCATCTTGGAAAGTTTATTTTGCAATTCAATAAAGAAATTTTAAATACTGCTATTGTAGGTACTGCGTGGTTTTTCACAACAAACGCTCTCACCCCGCTTTTTTCACTTCTTCTTTTTGCAATTTTTCCATTAATAATTAAACGATTTGAAAAAAAATATAGATTGAAAGAATTTATGACAAGTGCCTTAAGACTATATATAGCAATGTTTTTGCCGTTTGTTTGTGTCTTTTGTTTTTATTCTTTTGATATTGCAAAACTTGCTTTTAGGCAAGAATACTACTATTTAGGGTTGTTATTCCCATTTTGTGCAGTAACAATCTTTGTTCACGAGTTTATGAAGCTGATGAATATGAAATATCATCTTAAAAACAGAACCTACGTAGAAACAGCTATAAGTGGGCTTGTAGCAATCGTTTGCGTTGTTTTAAACTTCGTTTTAATAAGATATTTTAGCATTTTAGGTGTTGGAATAGCAATGTTAGCCTCTATATTGTTGCTTTTCACCTTAAATTCATTTGTAAATTTCAAACACTTAAATTTTACTGCTCCAACAAAGGTTTTTAAAACACTTGGAACCTCAATGTTAATAAGCATTTTAGCTTTTGCTATTGTGTTTTTATTCACCTACAAATTTAACAATAACTATGTTATTGTTGCAAAAATTATTGCCTTTTGCTTATTATACTTTGCTTTGACACTAAAATTTAAAAAACTTGTTTTAAAATAAATATTTGCGCTTTATTTTAAAATTCTTTTTATCTTGCAATAATTTATCTTCAAGCTCTTTTAAATACTTGTTTTCAACCTCTGTCGACTTATATCTAACATAAACTGTTTCTTTTTTATTACCTAGTAATTTTGTTTCATTTAAAAGTTTGTAATTCACTTGTGGCAAGCCATTTTCTTTAATTAAAGGCAAAATGTCTTTTTGTGTAAGCGTTTTAGTAAACTCATTTCGTGCAATATAGACAGTGTCTTTATTTATCCAATACAAATCCATTGAATGATAACCCGATTTATTAAATATGTCTTTTAAAATCTTAAAATCAGCCATAAATTTGTCGGTATTATCAATGTTTTTGTTGATAATTTTTGCACAAGCAACATAAACATTCAAATCCTTGTTGTCCAAGTATTTGTTCAATTCAGCCAATTTTATCTCTGAATTCATATCTCGAAACTGAGCCAAAATCTCGTTATGAATTTTTAATAAATCGTTCACTTCGTCTTTATATTCTGAATTCTTACTTAATAGCTCTAAACAAGCATTTGAGGCAACTATCCATTGTTTAAAATAGCCAAATTCTTCAGCTTTAGTCATTATAAACTTATTTTGAGTCATAAATTTTATATTTTTATAAATAGTTAAATAGTCCGTTACTGTTTGAATATCGGGCTTACTAAGAGTTTCATCAATGTCAGAATAAATTTTGTCACGTTGTTCTTGTGTCAAAGCTGGTGAAATAATATCCGTACATTGATGTAGGCGTTTCAAGAGTTTTACAGGATCAACAGAAGCATCTAAGTACATTTGAACCTCTGTTACATATCTAAAATAATTGAACATTCTTGTATCAAGATATTTTTCATCATTTGTCAAAAAATCTAAGGATTTCAAGTATTTCAAAGATTGATTGCCAGTAAAAATCAATGGGACAAAAAATCTACGTGAAATCTGAAATCTTTCACCTAAGAAAGACTCCTCAACTAAGTCTACAGACTTAATTTCGCCCGTTTTTGTATTTTTAATTTTTGCATAAAAATCAGGCACAACAGTTAATTCACGTGGAAAATCACTCATTGTCTTGTTATAACTAATTCCTGAAGTGTATGTAAATACAGGAGTTATATCATCAACAAAAATTTCATTAGGCTTAAAAACTAGAGTATAGTTGACGTTTTGCCCTTTATAATCTTTTGTAGAATGTACAATTTGAATATCATTATTAAAGGCTTTTTCTATTCCGTCAGCAATATTCTCCATAGAAGAAACTTTTTTTCTTTCAAGCTCGTTTAGCTTTAAAATAGCGGGTTTATCCATTAAAAATAGCTTTTTACTCTTTAAAAATACTATATGAGAGTACAAATGATAGGTTGAAATTTTGTCTACGATTGCTCTTGAAGTCTTATACGGATTTTCACCATCATACTCAAATTCGCCCAAATCCACACCAACAGCAACGTCTAAGTCATTTGGAATTGGATTATTTTTTATAAATCCACTTCCATAGTAATTTTTATAAAGATAGTTCATATCCTTATATTGTTGCCTACAAAGGTTCATAACCCTATCTAAAGCGTTATCAATAGGTTTTATGCTCTTTTTAGCATAACCAAGTGCCTCGATATTCGTTTGTGGACTGACATACACCACTTTTAATACATTGTCATGAACTAAAATACAACATAGTATAAAAAGTACAATTGATAAAAAAATTAGTCGTTTATTCATAATAATTTATTATACTATAATATTGATTTTATTGCATTCTAGATAAGTTTATTACGAATTGTAACAAAAAATCACATGTCTGAAATCCGACCTTTTGAAAATACTTTATATATATGTAAGTCAAAGATGACAAACATTAGAGAGACACGAGAGATAATCGAGAGAGACATTATATTAACCGTTTAAGAAGACAAAAGAGCTAAAAGAACGAGAGAAAAATTAGAGAAAACACACACTACACACTAACCTACCCTACCTAACACATTCCCTTCCTAAAATGAAAAAATTTCAAGCCACTAAAATTTAAAAAGTGGCTTTTATTTTGCGCAAAATTTTGAAATTTTCAAAATTTTGCGCAATTTTATACTTAATTTCCAAAACAAGCGCCTAGCCTGTCACTTCAGGATTTTTTAGTGTCAAACACTGATTTGATAATACTTTTCAGCTCTTTGTAGGTAAAAAACGTCCGTAAAAATACGTACGTATTTTTACGGACAAAATTCAAAGTTTTATATTTTTAGCTTATCTAATAAAGTTTGTTTTAATTTTTTCTTCGATTGGCGGGTGATTAATTCCATTTTTCTTTGCAATTTCAAAAGATTTTATCATCCAAGCTAAATTTTTACCAACTGTTCTCATAATTTGCAAACCTTCTTTATCTTGAAGAACTTGTTCAGGAGCATTACCATGAACCATATTCCAATAATTTGAAGGAACAACAGGCATACAATTAATTGTAAAATGCTTCATAATAACGTCAAGACTTGCAGTTGTGCCGGCTCTACGAGCTGAAACGATTGCTGCTGCTGGTTTATACTTAAAGTTTGCACCGCCTGCATAAAACATTCTGTCCATTGCAGAAAGCAAACGTCCAGATGGGTGAGCGTAATAAACAGGTGAACCAAAAACAAAACCATCTGCATCTTTTGCTTTTTCAATTATGCTATTGATAATGTCGTCTTCAAAAACGCATTTGCCAGAGCCTGAATTTCTACAACTGCAACAGCCCATACAATCACGAATTGGTTTGTTACCTAGTGAAACTATTTCCGTTTCTATATTTTGAGCGTTTAGTTCTTTTTCAATTTCCTTAAGTGCTGTATATGTGCAGCCTTGAACATTTGCACTACCATTAATCATTAATACTTTCATTCATTCGCTCCTTATTTCATTGACATATAAATTGCGTCAGCAAGTTTATTCAAATCTTCTTCTTGTTCATCTTTTAATGCTGATTTTATAGTAACAGTTGGTTCTAAAACCTCTATATTATTCATAGTTTCTAGTATTGTTTTAATTTGTTTGCTTGCTGTTGCAGCCCAAGTGCCGTTTTCAACGATTGCAACTTTTCTATTCTTTAATGCATGGGCTTTAAGCTCATTTAGAACAGTTTCCATATTACAGAAAATTCCACCATTGTAGCTAATTGAACCTATTACAAGATGAGAGCATCTAAACGCATCAGCAACAATTTCTGAGTAATGAGTTTTTGAGACATCATAAACTTTAATGTTTTTAACACCCTTGTCAGCAAGTTTACCAGCTAAAATATCCATTGCACATTCTGTATGACCGTAAACTGAGCCGTAAATAAACAATACTGTATTTTCTTCTGGTTCATAAGTTGACCATTTTTGATATTTATCAATAAACCAACCTAAATTTTCTCTCCAAATTGGACCATGAAGTGGGCAAATCATATTAATTTCCACACCAGAAGCCTTTTTCAAAAGAGCTTGAACTTGCGCACCATATTTGCCAACTATATTTGTATAATATCTTCTTGCATCATCAAGCCAATCTTTTTCAAAATCAATTTCATCAGCAAAAATATTACCATTTAGAGCGCCGAAAGTACCAAAAGCGTCAGCTGAGAATAAAATTTTATCAGTTACATCGTAAGTAACCATTGTTTCTGGCCAATGAACCATTGGTGCCATAATGAAGGTTAATTTGTGTTTACCTGTTTCTAAAACATCGCCTTCTTTAATAATCATTGTATCCGCATCAACATCAAATGAGAAGAATTGCTTCAACATAGTTTGAGTTTTTGCGTTGCAAACAATTTTTACCTCTGGATATTTTTCGACAACATCTTGAATTGTTGCTGCATGGTCTGGTTCCATGTGGTTTACAACCAAGTAATCAAGTTTTCTGCCATCAAGTGCGTAATCCAAATTTTCTAAAAATTGGTCGTGTGCGCTTTTATCAACCGTATCTAACAAAACAGTTTTTTCATCTTTTAATAAGTATGAATTGTAAGAAACTCCCCTTGAAACAGGAAAAACATTTTCAAAAAGTGCAATTCTTCTATCGTTCACACCCAAAAAAGTTAAATCATCAGTAATCTTTCTAGTATTATGCATAATCTTTACTCCTCGCTAAATTCCCGAAAAATTATAACATAAAATAAGGCGGTTTGCAACGCAAACCGCCGATTTCCTTATTCTCTCTTCCTTATATTATCAAATTTAAACGACAGAGCCTAGTGATGAAATTACACTCGCCATTCCACCGTTGTCTTTATAGTTGTTTATTAAACCTTGAATGAAGTTTCCTGCTAAATTTTTTCCTGAACCAAAATTAGCTAAAGTACCTGCAACTTCGTTGTTTGGAACTTTTTTTGCAAGATTTTCAAAACCTTCTTTAAACTCTTGTTGAGAAACTTCACCGTCACCGTCTTTGTCTAAAGCCTTTTCAATTGAGCCCATTAATTTATCCAGCAAGTTTTGATATGAATTTGTGTTAGCAGAATCTTCCACACTTTGAATTTGCAAACTTGACGGGATTCCCAATTCTTGATTAATCAATTGAGAGTCTTGTAAACCTTGTACATCTTCCGTTTTATTCAAACCCAAAGAGTGATATTGCTCTTGCAATTTATTTAAAAAATCATCGTTTTTATTAATGTCATTTGAGTTAGTAACCAAAAGACTTTCCAAGTTTTCTTTTGCGTTATTAACTTTTCCAATGCCGTTTCCGTACATTTTTGCCATTAACGACTGTAAATCAGTATTAGCAGTTAATGCCCCAATTGTTGACATAAAATTTTCCCTCCAAGTCCACAATTCTATTTTATGGATTTTTGAAGTTTTTTAAATCCTCTATTAAAATGAGATTTTATTATTCTACATCTCTAAGTTTAAAAACATTGTACATTTCAACTAGTGAGAACAAAATAAATGTGCCAAAAACTAGCATATATGATTTGTTTGAATAAACCAAATGTCCTACACTATTTGAAACAGGGGCATATACATCAAGCAAAATACCAACCAAACTTGCCAAAATACCAACTGACAAGAAGAAACAGCAGTTCATAATGCTCAAAGCAGTTCCTCGAACCTCGTATTTGTTTGTACCATGTATAATTGGAACTAATAATGGCGACATTCCACCACCAATTGCAACTAACATCAACATATAAACAATTAAATGAGTTCTGATATCAAACAACAAGCACAAAAAGATTATCGTAAATATTGCTGTTGTAAACAAGCAAACACTTTTCATAAATATTACACGACGATTATTACATAATTTGCTTAAAGTTGCTAAAGACAAACCAGAAACACCCGCAATTACAACCATTACTGAAAGAGCTACTGACGCTTGAGTTGCAGATAAATTAACAAAATCTTTTAAGAATTTAACCCCAATAACCGTTTGAATTACATAATACAGACCATAATTCAAGCCTGCAAACATATACAAATTACGGTTAAAATGTTTAGACAATACCTCTTTAAATGGTTCTAGTGAAAAATGAACATGCTCGTTTTGAGGTACGCCATGTAAAAAGTGTAATACAAAGGCATAAACTAAAACAACAACAAGAGTTATAATTGCTAAAACATTCATTACCGCTTGCCAAGAAAAGGCGTGTGAAACAATTATAAACGGAGCGTTTGCGCAAACACCACCCATATAACCTGTTATCAACATTAGTGAAACCGAAATTCCAAAATATTTATCTGGAAAACATTTTTTAACTTCTTGAACCAAGCTCAAATAAAAACAGGCAGCACCAGCCCCTAAAAGCATACGGCTAAAATACAATAATGGTAAGCAAGTTGTATTAGGAAAAATCAAAGCCCCAATAGCAAACAACGAACCGCCCCACAAAATAACCTTTACACCGCTAAATCTATCAACCAACATTCCGATAGCAAGCAAGCTGAAAGCGTAAGTGTACATAAAGGTTGCACCAAAAGATGTAATAATTGGTGCGTTTGCATGTAAATCTGCTTGCAAGGTATCAAATATTGCACCAGGAATTGCAACCCTTTGAAAATTTGCCATAACATACAAAATACACGCTAGAAATATTAAGGTTATATGTGTGTGATATTTTCTCATAATTCCAAATCTATTCTAAATATATTATACAATAGATAAATGAGCGTTTATATAATCTTAATTTTTAAAAGGACTTTAAGGCTATAAGGCAATTATAATCAAAGTTTCATTATAACTTTTGTCAGGCATTGCCTAACCTACTACTATGATAAAACAACATCTTAACCGAAAACTTTACTCAAAGCCCAGCGCATAGTTCCAACTAACCACACACCTGCGCCGAATAGAGCTGCATCTTCACCTGTATAATTTTCAGCACCACCTACTTTATCCCACTGGTCTTTTTGAAATTCTGTCCAAGTTTTTGGTTTTTTACCTTTGCCTTTTGCTCGTGCATATAATACATCTGAGCCATCATTAATGTTGTTTGAATCAAAGATTTTACCCTCTTTATCACCAAGAGTAGCCGAGTTTAATAGATCAGCATTAGTTTTAGTAGTTATATCTAATTTTTCTACATTTTTGTTATTTTTTACATCATTATTATTATTTACAATTTTACCTGTTGCTAACCAACCAAATTTATTGTTTAAATTTCCGATACCCATACACAACTCCTTGTAATTTGTAACGCATATCTCCAATATCGGTATTTTTCAAATAAACTTTAGAGTTTTAAACTATATTATTACACTTTGTTACATTCAAATTTTTAAAATGAAAAAGGCGGTTTGTCGAAATCGACAAACCGCCTTTTTGTTATAAATAACTATTAATTACTTGTTGTAGTAAACAGTTAATTCATCACCAGCATTTAGTGCTGAATCGTTGATTGAGCTTGGTAAAATTAAGTATCTTACTTCATCACCAAATTCATATACAACACCAAATATACCAGAAGCTGCTAATTTAGCGATATCGTAAACGCCGTAACCGATAGTTACAAAGCCTTTACCGAAACTTCTTAAACCAGCCATTGGTTCTAATGAAGCTGTATTCACAAAAGTATTTGATAAGTTGTCACCTAATCTTTCAGTACCATTTGAAACAACATTTGCTGCTGCTGAAACTGAACGACCTGCAACACCTGCAACTCTGCCTGTAGCTGAGAATGGAGCACCCAATACTCTAGCAACTACGTTTGTTGTTTTAACATTTGTAGCATCAACGTCTGAAACATTTGCAGGGAAATCAACACCGTTGATTGAAGTAAATTTAACTTTTACATAACCAGGGTTTTTAACACCAGGTCTTACAACTTCTACAACTTCACCTTTAACTTTTGAGCCAACTGCGTAGCAAGTGCCAGCAACTTTTGCATCTTCAGTTGTTACAGCGTAGAATGTGTCGCCGATGTTAGAGTGTCTAGCATCAACTCTTTCTGACATCTTAACTTTTACAGCACCTAAGTTTGCACCGTTTAAGAATTTAGCATTGTAGTATTTGCTTACGCTTAATGCACAAACTAATTTGTAAAGTTGTTCTGTTGATAAGTATTTTTGACTAGCAACTTTGTCTAATTCTGGAAGGTTGTTTAAAATACCTGATTCCATAACTTTGATTGTTGCTTTTGTAGCCCAAGTAGGGATTTCTTGCATTTCATATTTGTTTACTAATTTACCAACTGTTTTAGCTTGTGGTTCGTTGCTTAACAATTGAGCAAATGTAGCAAATACTTCAGCCTTTGTAATTTTTTGTTCTGGACGGAAGTTTTTGTCTGGGTAACCAATCATAACACCAGCGCCTAATGCTCTGTAAATATAAGGTTTAGCCCAATTTGCGTTTACGTCTTTGTATTGGTATCTTGTTTTAACTGTTGGTAAGTTTAAACCTTCAGCCATTGCGTGTGCCATTTCAGAACGTAAAACTGGTTTTTTAGGGTCAAATTTACCAATTAATTTTTCTAATTTTGACATCAAATTTTTAGCCATTGAATCAACAACTACGTTTTCTTTACCTTGTACAGATAAATCAGAATCTGATTTCAATACTTTGTCGCCTACTAGGTAAACACCTTCAGCTTGAGTAGATTGTACTTGCGTACCAAACATTGTTGGATGTGCGTATGCTTGAACAGTTGCTGTACCAGCTGCGTGAGCTGATGTTGCAATCATTAAAGCAGCCACTGTCGCAAATAATGATTTAAATAATTTCATTTTTTGTCTCCTTTTTATATACACATGACGATTTTAATTGTAATATCAACCCTTATTATCCACAAAAAAATTAAAAAATACAAGAATTGTTTAGAAATTTTAAAGATTTTTTAATATATTGAAAAAAATATATAATTATATTATGAACAGACACGTTATAAAATTCATCAGGCGGGTAATTCATGGTAAATCCCTTTGGCAAGCGCTGTTAATCGGAATTATAACAGGATTTCTTATCGTTGCTTTTAATAGTTCAATTAGTTGGACTTTCAATCATATTCAAAGTTTTACACTTCACAATCCTCAAAAAATATGGATATTACCACTTATAACCACTCTGGGAGGGCTAATATCTGGTTTATTAGTGTTCAAATTCGCACCCGAAACAAGAGGAAGCGGAATACCTTATGTTAAGTTATGTTTGGCTAATTATGGAAAACTTACGAGAATTAGAAGCATTTTCGTTAAGTTTTTCGCAGGTCTTGCCGCCATTGGGTCAGGTTTATCGCTTGGCAGAGAAGGTCCTAGCGTTCAATTAGGTGCTGGCGCTGGCGCTTTGGTTGGAAAATTATTCAAGGCAACTGGATTTAACAAAGATAAACTTATTGCAGCAGGTGCCGGTTCTGCTATTGCGGCAACTTTTAACGCTCCAATTGCAGGAACAGTTTTTGTTTTAGAAGAATTGATACACAAATTTTCTTATATGATTTTATTACCTACAATGGTTGCAGCCGTTGTGGCATCTGCAATTGCTCGTGAATGTTTAGGCAACAATCCAGCCTTCAATATCATTATGACAAGTGCTGATTTAAACTTTAAAACGATAACAGTATGTCTTATTCTTGGCGTTTTGGCAGGGGTCTTAGGGGTAACTTTTGCTCGAACAATTTTGATTACAAATAAAATTTACACTCTTTTAAATAAAATTCCTAATTGGGCAAAACCTGCTTTTGCAGGCTTAATCATCGGTTTAATTGGTATAATTTTGCCTCAAGTAATGGGCGCTGGTAATTTGACCGTAGAAAGTTTATTACAAGGCAACATTGGACTAAAACTTGTACTTGTAATTTTCATCGTTAAATTCTTCGTAACTCCAATATGTTTTGGTTCAGGCGCTGCGGGCGGTATTTTCTTGCCAACCTTGATGTTAGGCGCATTTTTGGGATATTTAACAGGTGGATTAAGTCATTTTATCGGTTTGACAGTTAATCCAATCGCTTTTGGTGCAATCGGAATGGCAGCATTTCTTTCAGCCGTTGCAAGAACTCCAATTACTGCAGTAATTATGGTTTTTGAAATGACAGGTGGATATGCTACAATCTTACCAATTATGCTAACTGCCGCAATTGCAGACACTGTAGCTGAAAAAATGGCGCACAGACCTATCTACTCAACTCTTGCAATTCAGCAATTGAAAAACGAGAAAAAAGGTTAAGCATCTTGTTTTAATCGCCAATGTAGAATTAAAATTGCCAATATAATTACAGATGAGCCTAAAATAAAGTTCAAAACATCTATTTTTTCGTGAAAAATTAAGATTGAAAACAATACTCCAAATGGAATTTTCAAGTTGTTCATAATGGCTAAAGTCGAACTTTTAACGTATTTTGAGCCTTTATTCCATAGGTAAAAGCCTATTCCAGTTGGAACTACACCAAGATAAAGTATCGCTAATATTTGTAAATGCGTTAATGAAGTTGTGGCAATTTCATTGTTTGCAATTACAAAAGGCATTATTAAGAAAAAAGCACCTAAATAAGCACTTGCCATAAGATTTTCAGATTTTATTTCGTCTGGAATGAACTTTTTCCACAAGACTTGACCAAGTGCAAATGTACAATTTGAAGTTTCCATAAGCAAAACACCTTTTACAATTTGAGAAAATTCCAAATTTTGCCAAACAACAATTCCAGCACCAAAAACTGACATCAAAATACACAAAATATAAACAAATTTGAACCTATCACCAAACAGAGAAGCCCAAATTGCAACAAAAACAGGAGTTGTTGTGGTTAAAAGTGCCACCTCGTTTCCTTGCAAAAATTTAAACGCTTTCAAAAAAGCAAAATACATTACACCAAACTGAATCATTCCAATAAAAAACGCCTTCAAATGGTCTTTGCAGGTAAATTTTCTAACAAATGGTAAAAAAATTACGAAGGCAAAAAGCAATCTAAGCATTACGACAAAATCTGTCGGTAACATACTTAATTGGCTCTTGATAAGTCCAAATGATAGTGAAAAACATACTGTTGCGATTAAAAGGTATAACATAATTCCAACTTTTCTTTTATAATAAAAATGTAAAAAACTTTACATCATAACATATTTAAGGTAGCATAAAAAAGAGGAGTCTGCATGGAAAACTTAAAATATAAAAGAATTTTATTAAAAATCAGCGGTGAAGCATTATTAGGAGAACAACAGTTCGGTATTGATTACAAGCCTGTGGAATTTATTGCTGAAGAAATTAAACAAATCCATGAAATGGGCGTAGAAGTTGCCGTTGTTGTCGGTGGCGGAAACATTTTCAGAGGAATGAAAAACAGCGCTCGTTTAGGAATGGATAGAGCTTCTGGTGATTATTTAGGTATGTTGGCAACAGTTATGAACGCTCTTGCCTTACAATCAGCACTTAAAAAAATTGATGTGTCTTGCAGAGTTCAATCTGCAATTGATATGAACCAAATCGCTGAGCCTTATATCAGATTTAAAGCAAACAGACACTTGGAAAAAGGTCGTGTTGTAATATTTGCCGCAGGTACAGGCAACCCATTCTTCACAACTGATACAGCAAGTGCTTTGAGAGCATCTGAAATTGATGCACAAGTAATGTTAATGGCTAAAAACGGTGTTGACGGGGTTTATACAGATGACCCTAATGTTAATAAAAACGCTAAGAAGCTAGAAAACATTGATTATGATGAAATTATCAAACACGATTTGAAGGTTATGGACAGATCAGCTTGTGATTTGTGCCAACAAAACAACATTCCAATAATCGTTTTTGATTTCAAAGCAAAAGACGCAATCAAGAGAATTATCTTGGGCGAAAAAGTCGGAACTTATGTAGGTAAACAATAATAAGAAAGAGGTAAAAATGTCAGAAGCATTAGATACATTATTCAAAAACGGTACAGAAAAAATGGAAAAAGCCATTAACCAATTACACCGTGAATTTTCAACAGTTAGAACAGGACGTGCAAACCCTGCAATGTTGGACAAAGTTATGGTTGAATATTATGGCGCACCAACTCCATTAAAACAAATGGCTCAAGTTACAGTATCAGAAGGTACTTCTCTTGTAATCGCTCCATTTGATAAATCAATTTTAAAAGAAGTTGAAAAAGCAATTATCAAAGCTGAATTAGGTGTTGCTCCTAACAACGACGGTGTTTCAGTAAGATTAAACTTCCCACCTTTAACTGAAGAAAAAAGAAAAGAAATCACTAAAGACGTTAAAAAATTTGGTGAAGAAGCTAAAGTTCAAGTGAGAAATGTTCGTCGTGACATGACTGATGAATTGAAAAAATTAGAAAAATCTGAAAACTTACCAGAAGATATGGTTAAAGACAATCAAGATAAAATCCAAAAATTGACTGACAAATACACAGCTATTATCGACAAAGAAGTTACAGAAAAAGATAAAGAGGTTATGACAGTATAATGAACAACTCCATTCTAAGGGTAATTACAGGTTGGATTTTAGGGCTAATCGCTCTAGCATGTATTATTTTCGGTGGCTTACCACTGTTAATTTTGTTGGCTATAATTACCTTCTTAGCATCAAAAGAGTTCGTTCAAATATTAGAACATAAAGGTTTTTATCCAAGTTTAAAAGTAATTGTAGTAGCAGATGTAATTTTTGCAATTCTTGCTTACTTCAATTGCTTTAACTTAGTACCATTAGCCTTTACAGCTGGTACAATGATTGCCTTTATGTGGGTATTGTTTAAGGGCAAACAACCTTACACCGCAAATGTTGCAACAACAATCGTAGGTTTTGTTTACAGCGGTTGGTTTCCGTTACATCTTTTATTTTTAAGAGATTTAGGCACTACAAACAATACTTCCTCATTACAAATGATTTTGAAAACTGACTTTATGAATGCAGGTTTAGGATATGTCATTTTCATGTTCTTGCTTGTAATTTGCACAGATGTTGGTTGTTATTATTTTGGAAGAAAGTTTGGCAAACATAAACTTGCACCTGTAGTTAGTCCGAACAAGACTATCGAAGGTTCAATTGGGGGTGCTGTTTGCGCTTTAGTTGGCGGTTTTATTATCGCTTATTTCATCAAATTACCTTGGTATCACGCAATTATAGCAGGCTTGTTAGTTACTACATTTGCTCAAATTGGTGATTTGTGCGAATCATTATTAAAACGTGATGCTGGAGTAAAAGATTCTGGCAACTTACTTCCAGGACATGGTGGTTTTCTAGACAGAACTGATAGTTACGTATTTACAATCCCTGTAATTTACTATTACTTTTTATATTTTGTTGTAGACACTCATCATTGGGTAGATTTACTTAGCTTTATCAAAGGAATTTTTTAATGCGTGAAGCGTTAGAAGAAATATTTAACATCAAAATTACGGATGAAGATTTGTTCAAAAAAGCATTGACTCATCCGTCTTTTACTAAAGAAAATAACCTCAATTCACTTGATAATTATGAACGCTTAGAGTTTTTTGGCGATGCCGTTTTAAAACTTGCTATTTCTGAAAATTTAATAAAAAAATACCCGAAATCTCACGAAGGAGAATTGACAAAAATACGTTCAATATTAATTTCTGACGCAACTTTGTCTAAAATTGCTGAAAAAATTAATATCACAGATTTAATCATTTTAGGTTCTCATGCAGAAAAAGCTGGCGAAAGAAAACGCTCTTCTATAAACGCTTGCGTGTTTGAAGCACTTTTAGGAGCATTTTATTTAGACGGTAAGCAAAAAGAAATTATTGATTTTCTAAACGATATTTTTGAAGATTATATTTTAGATATAAAAAATAATATGGCAAAATATAATGCCAAAGAGGTTTTGCAAGAATACACTCAATCAAAAACAAAAGAAGTTCCGCAATACAAATTGATTGAGGAGCTTGGACCTGCACATGAACCAAAATTCAAAATGGAAGTTCTTTATCAAAACAGAGTTTTGGCAACAGCAATCGGAACAAGCAAAAAAGATGCGGAACAAAAATGTGCTTACGAGGCTTGTAAAAAATTAGGAGTTATAAATGAGTAAAGAAATTATTGTATCACCATCAATTTTGTCGGCAGATTTTGCTAACTTGGAAAGAGATATAAAATTAGTTGAAGACAACGGCGCTGATTGGATTCACGTTGACGTTATGGACGGTCATTTTGTACCAAACATTACAATCGGTATTCCTGTTGTAAAAGCGTTGAAACGCTTTGCAAGAAAACCTCTTGATGTTCATTTGATGATTGATAATCCTGAAAAATATATTGAAGACTTTGCTAAAGCAGGTGCTGATATCATTACCTTCCATTATGAAGCCGTAAAACCTGAAAATATTGAAGAAATTTGTAAAAAAATTCAATCTTTAGGTTGCAAAGCAGGTATTTCAATTAAACCTAAAACTAATCAAAATGATATAATTCCATATTTACCATTCGTTGATATGGTGCTTGTAATGACAGTTGAACCAGGATTTGGCGGACAAGAGTTTATGCACTATTGCGCACAAAAAATTCCTACAATTCAACAAAACGGTAAAGAAGATTTAATTATTCAAGTTGATGGCGGAATTAACGACGTAACTTCAAAAGTTTGCGTTTCTTTAGGTGCAACTTCACTTGTAGCCGGTAGTTATATTTACAAGAGCAAAGACGTTAAAAAAGCAATTGAATCTTTAAGAGCGTAAAAATGGCACAGACAGGACAAATCTTTAAAATTCATTCAGATTTTTATTATGTAAACCATAATAATCAAACTTTTGAATGCAAATTGAGAGAAGTCCTTAAAAAACAAAAGTTAAAAATTGTTGTAGGCGATTTTGTTGAATTTGAAAATGGTGCGATTGAAAAAGTTCTGCCAAAGAAAAACTATATTCCCCGACCAAATGTTGCAAACATTGACCAAATCGTAATTGTATCAGCTGTAAAAGAGCCTGAATTAAGTTTTGAACAACTTAACAGATACATTGCATTTGCAAAATATTACAACATTCCGACTGAATTATGTTTTAATAAAAATGACTTGTCGCTTGACGATTCAACAATTGAAAAAGTATTTCAAATCTACGAACCACTAGGTTTTGATATCGTTTTCACCTCTGCAAAAGAAAAAGACGGCATTGAAGATTTTAAAGAAATTTTAGACGGCAAAATCTCAGTTCTTTGCGGAAGTTCAGGCGTTGGAAAATCAAGTTTAATCAATGCGATTAACCCTAATTGCAATTTGAGAACAAAATCTGTCAGCGAAAGAACAGAACGAGGAACTCATACAACTCGACATTGCGAAATTATAAACATTACTGATACAATGAGAATTGTTGATACACCTGGTTTTAGCAATTTGAAGTTCGATTTTTTAATGCCAAACGAAGTTGATGAATTGTTTGATGAAATTAGTAAATACAAGGGTTATTGCAAGTTCTCAGACTGTTTGCACGACAAAGAAACAGGCTGTGCCGTATTAGAACACATTGACAACATTGATTTAAGTCGTTATCAAAGTTATTTAACTTTTGTAAATGAGGCAAAAGAATATAAAGAACGAGTTAAATATTCAGGCACAAAGCACGAAAGAGAAACTCATTTTAAACATCACAACGACAAAATGGCAGTAAAAATTAGCGCCCAAAAGCGTCAATCTGCTAGAAATACGCAAAAACAAAGCATACATAAAGAAATTCATGAGGATAAATAAAATGAAAGAATTAATTGATTTAGTAAACAAAAAATTAGACGAATATTTACCTGTAAGCTATCCAGAAGAAATATTCGAATCAATGCGTTACAGCCTGCTTGCTGGCGGTAAAAGATTGAGACCGATTATGTGTCTTGAGGCTTGCAGAGTTTTCGGCGGAGAAATGGAAAAAGCTCTCCCAACTGCTTGTGCATTTGAAATGTTACACACTCAAAGTCTTATTCACGATGATTTACCTTGCATGGACAACGACGATTACAGACGTGGCAAACTTACCAACCACAAAAAATTCTCTGAAAGTACTGCAGTTCTTGCTGGTGACGCTTTAATCAGTTACGGAACTCAATTAATTATTGATAAATCAGACCTTCCAGCTGAAACAATTGTAAAAGTTTTAAGAGAACACGCTATTGCAGCAGGCGCATACGGAATTATTGCAGGTCAAGTGGTTGATATTGCTATGGAAGGTAAACCTTATGATGCTAAAATTCTTGAATATATTCACACTCATAAGACTGCCGATTTATTCAAAGCGGCACTAAAAGCTGGAGCTCACATTGCAAACGCAAGTGAAGAACAGCTTCAAGCAATGAATGATTTTGGTCAAATGCTTGGATTTGCGTTCCAAATTTGTGACGACATTTTAGATGAAACTTCTACTTTTGAAGAAATGGGCAAAACTATGGGTAAAGATAAAGAAGAAGGAAAGCTAACATATACAGCACTATTTGGACTTGAAAAAGCCAAACATGAACTTAATTGCCTTTTAGACAAGGCTTATGATATACTAAAAAAGCAAAATATTGAGTCTGAAATCTTCAACTCAATTATCAATTCAATAAGAGAAAAGGTATAAAATGGAAAATTTAATCGCAAAGTACACAAACACAGGTATTGAAGCAATCGCAGCAGGTCTTTTAGCTGCCTTTATTGCACAAGTAATCAAAATACTTTTAGATATCGCAATTAATAAAAGAGTTGATTTCAGAATTTTTACAACCACAGGTGGCATGCCAAGCTCACACTCTGCTGGTGTTGTAGCATTATCAACAATCGTTGGAATTTTAGACGGCTTTACATCAACAATGTTTGCTGTTGCTATCGGTTATGCTTTTGTTGTAATGTACGATGCAGCTGGGATACGTAGAGCATCTGGTAAAATGGCTGTGTGCTTAAACAAAATGGTTGCAGATTTCTACAAACACGACATTAATGCTGCTGGTACAAAGTTAAAAGAAATGTTAGGGCATACCCCTAAAGAAGTTTTCTGCGGTGCAATCTTAGGAGTTGTGTTTGCGTTCTTCTTCCACTACATTATTCTTTTATAGAGAAATTTTATGAAAAATGCTTATTTAAAATTTTATGCTTTCACACTTGCAGAAATGCTTGTAGTTCTTTTTGTTATCGGTGTAATCTCTATGATGACAATACCAACAGTCGTGAAAGTAAACAAAGAAAGAGCTATTTCTGATTTATTAAGTGAAAATTATAAAAAAATTGAACTCGCCTTAGTTATAGACAAAATTTCAAACTTTGATGTTACAGATTTTGGATTTAGCGCACTTAACAAACCTTACAGAGCTGATGAATTTACAGAAATTTTAAGAAAAAAAATGAAAGTTTTAAACTACTGTAAACCTTCTGAAGGTTCTTGTGGCTTTGAATCTCAGACACTTAGAGGATATAAATTGCGCATGATAAACGGAAGTTCAATGCTAATTAACGATGATTTTAGAGGTGATTACGACCCTGTTGACAATACAAACAGAATTTTAGGTGCAACTTACATTGATGTTGATGGTCCAAATGGTTCAAACACCGCAGGACGTGACCAGTTTGGGTTTTATACAACTCAAAAAGGCTTGATACCAATGGGTGGACCTAAAGACAGGCTTGTTCCATTTTCTGATTGCATTTCACAACAAGGACTTTCTTTTGCTTGCTCTGCTTGGGTTTTATTAAACAAGAACATGGATTACAAAAATTGTCCGAATGTTATCAATTGGGACGACAAGACGACATGTAATTAGCGGTTTTTCGACTCTGCCGAACAAAACAATTAATAATTGTTTTGTGAGAGGAAGCAGAATGTAAACGTATGAGAGCCCAGCCCGTAAGGTGTCGGTCAGACGTTACTCTGCCGACACCCCGAATAAACCAAGACTATTTACAATAAATCGACTTATTGTCTTATAGATTTTAATATGCTCTTTATATCATCTTTACAACTATTTTCTTGAAAAAATTTTTGTTTATGCTATCATTTACCCATAGTTAAAAAAAGGAGAATTTATGATTTCGGTAAACGATTTAAAAACAGGCTTAACTCTACAACTAGACGGCGGTTCTTTATGGTCAGTAATTGAGTTCTTACATGTAAAACCTGGTAAAGGTGCAGCTTTCGTAAGAACAAAATTGAAAAATGTTGAAACTGGTCAAGTTGTTGAAAAAACATTCAGAGCTGGTGAAAAAGTTGCTAAAGCTATGCTTGATCGTAGAGATATGCAATATTTATACAAAGAAGGTACTGGTTATGTAATGATGGATTTGGAAACTTACGAACAAATCACAGTTACAGCAGATATGATTGGTGACGGTATCAAATACTTAAAAGAAAACATGAACGTTTCTGTTTTAACTCACGAAGGTAATGTAATCGGTGTTGATCTTCCAACTCACGTTGAATTAGAAGTTGTAAACACTCCACCAGCTGAAAAAGGCAACACATCTCAAGGTGGTACAAAACCTGCTGAAACTGAAACAGGTGCAGTAGTTAATGTTCCTTTCTTCGTTGTAAACGGCGACAGAATTAGAATTGATACAAGAACTAACGAATATCTTGACAGATGCTAGTATATCTAGCACTGTCTGGAAAGGATTTAGAATATGAAGTTTGATTTAAAATATTTAGAAAAGTTGGCTAAATTGATGAATGAGTCTGAATTGACAGAAATGCAATTAGAAGACCAAGAACAATCAATTGTACTTAAAAGAGAAAAACAAACAGTAACAACTAACGTGGTTTCAACTCCAGTAGTCGAAGCTAAAGCAACAACTCCTGCTAAAGTTGAAGAAGCTAAAGAAGACAACACTTCTTCTATCGCTAAAACTGCAAAAGCTGTAAAATCACCTATGGTTGGTACTTTCTATAAAGCAGCATCTCCAGATGCTCCTGCTTTTGTTGAGGTTGGATCACTTGTCGCTCAAGGTGAAGTTGTTTGTATTATTGAAGCAATGAAACTTATGAACGAAATTGAATCAGATTTTTCAGGTAAAGTTGTTGAAATTTGTGTAGACGACGGACAACCTGTTGAATATGGTCAAGTGTTAATGTATATTGAATAAATTTAAAAATTAGGAATAGAATATTATGTTTAGAAAAGTTCTTGTTGCAAACCGTGGCGAAATTTCGGTTAGAATCATAAGAGCATGCCGTGAATTAGGTATTCCGACTGTTGCTGTATATTCAGAAGCAGACGCAAACTCACTTCATGTAAGACTTGCAACTGATGCTTATTGCATTGGACCAGCTGATAGTTCAAAAAGTTACTTAAGCATTCCTGCAATTATGTCTGTTGCTGAACTTGCAGGTGTTGATGCCATTCACCCTGGATATGGTTTCTTGTCAGAAAGAGCTGATTTTGCAGCAATTTGTGAACAACATAACATCAAATTTATCGGACCTTCTTCTCAATCAATGAGAAAAATGGGTGATAAAGCTAATGCTCGTAAAACAATGATTGAAAACGACGTACCTGTAATTCCAGGTACGGGCATTGTTCACGATGCAAAAGAAGTTATTAAATTTGCTAAAAAAGTAAAATATCCAGTTATCTTGAAGGCTACTGCTGGTGGTGGCGGTAAAGGTATGAGAGTTTGCAGAAACGATGATGAAGTTGCTACAAACCTACAACTTTGCCAATCAGAAGCAGAAAAATCCTTCGGTAATCCAGATGTTTACTGCGAAAAATATTTAGAAAACCCTCGTCATATTGAGGTTCAAATCATCGGCGACCAATATGGAAACTATATCTACTTAGGTGAACGTGATTGTTCTGTACAAAGACGTCACCAAAAGTTAATAGAAGAAACTCCATCACCTGCTGTTGATGAACGTACTAGAAGAAAAATGGGTGAAGCATCTATTCGTGCAGCAAAAGCTGTTAAATACGAAGGTGTTGGTACTTGTGAATTCTTGCTTGATAGCGATGGAAAATGGTACTTCATGGAAATGAATACTCGTGTTCAAGTAGAGCACTGTATTACTGAAATGATTTCTAGAGTTGATATTGTAAGACAACAAATTCTTGTTGCATCAGGCGAAAAATTACAATATAAGCAAAAAGATATTAACCTACAAGGTCACGCAATTGAATGTAGAATTAACGCAGAAAATCCTGAAAAGAACTTTATGCCTTGTCCAGGAACTATCGAAGGATACGTTCAACCAGGAGGATTTGGTGTTCGTGTAGATTCACACGTATATCCAGGGTATAAAATTCCACCTTACTACGATTCAATGATTGGTAAATTGATTTGTTGGGGCGAAAACAGAAACCAAGCAAGACGTAGAATGTATCAAGCATTAAAAGAATACGTTGTAATCGGCGTTGAAACTACTATCCCGTTTGATTTAGAAGTTATTGAAGATGAAGTTTTCAAAACAGGTGACTTCAACACAAGTTTCTTAGAAGACTTTTACAGAAGAAAAGAAAACAAGAAGTAATTTTTAACTTTACATCTTTGCAACTTTTAAAAAAACGTTTATAATAGTAATATGAGCGATGATCAAGATTTACAAGAAATTGAGGAATTGCAGGCAATTCTTCGTGAAGATTCGTCTAACTTTCAAGCTAGACGCCGTTTGGCTGTAGTTTTGTTAGACAAAGGTTTTAACGAAGAAGCCTTAAAACAGTTTCAATTTTTGATTAGTATTTTTCCAAATGATGCCAGTCTTTATTATAACAAAGGTATCGTTCATGAAAAAATGCGTGACAGCGCAAAGGCTGAACAAGCCTATTTAAAAGCGATTGAATTATCACCTGATGACACAGATTTTTATTACAACTTAGGGCTTGTTTATATTGATATGCGTGAATTTGATAAGGCTATCGAGTGTTTCAAACGAGTATTATCAACAGATGTAGACGATTCAAACAGCTATTTCAATTTAGGACTTTGTTACGTAAAAAAAGAACAACCAGAAATAGCAAAAGTATGCTTCATGAAGGCTGTACAACTTAACAGTAGTGATATTTTTGCACATTTTCACTTAGGTTATATTTACAGAAACGAAGGCAAAATTCCAGAGGCAATTGCAGAATACAAAAAAGTTATTGAACAATCACCAAATTACAGTTGGGCATACTTCAACTTAGGCTCAATCGCTTATGATCAAGGTGATTACAATTCTGCATTGGGTTATTTGCAAAAAACATTAGAATACAATCCTCGTGATATTGAAGCGTATAAAATTATGACAAAAATTTTGTTTAAAACAGAACGCTACGACGAGGCTTACGGCATAATGAAGGTTGCGCTAGAAGAAATTCCAGATAACGGCGATTTGTATTATGTAATGGCACAAGTATTAAAATACAAACAAATGTGGGCAGAATACAAAGAATGTATGACACTTGCAATGCAAAACCACGATACGCTTTCAATTCCGCCTAAAGAAGTTCAAGCTGAATTAGAGAAAAACCTACCGCAAGGAGTGTAATTTTATTAGGCAATAAGACTTTAAGACTATAAGGCAGTGAGTCAATTACACCCAATGTTATGTCATGCTGAACTTGTTTCAGCATCTTACCAGTTATAATGTGTTAACGGAAGGTTTATAAGATCCTGAAATAAATTCAGGATGACATTGGGATTAGATAACAAAACCTTAAGACCATAAAGACAATAGTTTGATTTATACACTTTCGCTCATTATTGACTCATTGTCTTTAAATTTTTCGGCATTAAGCTTTTATAAATAATGTTCTACGCATTATATTTTTATGGTAAAATAATCTCAATTAGTGAGGATTATAAATTATGAAAATGTCAAAATTGTTTGTACAAACCCTAAGAGAATTTCCAGCTGATGCTGAAGTTGTATCTCATAAATTTTTAGTAAGAGCTGGTTATATAAGAAAATTAACAAGTGGTGTTTACAACTACTTACCTTTAATGTGGCGTGTTTTAAGAAAAATTGAAAACATCATTAGAGAAGAATTAAATGCCTCTGGCGCACAAGAATTGTTACTTCCTGTTGTTCAACCAAGAGAACTTTGGGACGAATCAGGCAGATGGGAAGCATACGGCAGAGAATTGGCTCGTTTTAGAGACAGACACGACCGAGAAATGTGCTTATCACCAACAGCAGAAGAAGTTATTACAGCAGTTGCTCGTGACGGTTTGAAATCATACAAACAAATGCCTGTAAACTTATATCAATTCCAAGAAAAATTCAGAGATGAAGTTCGTCCTCGATTTGGTTTATTAAGAGGTCGTGAATTTATTATGAAAGACGGTTACAGTTTTGACGTTGACCAAGAAGGTTTGGAAAAAGAATACCAAAACATGGCTGATGCTTACACAAGAATTTTCAAACGCTGTGGACTTGAAACAAAAATGGTTCAATCAGATTCAGGTGCTATCGGCGGAAGCGTAAGCCACGAATTTATGGTTATTACAACAACTGATGCAGGTGAAAACGACGTATTCTATTGTGACGATTGTGATTATTCTGCAAACTCTAATCACGCAGTATCAAAACTTCCACCAGCAGATGTTGATGGAAGCAAATTCGGTTTTAATGAAACAAAAATTATTGATACTCCTCAAACTCACTCGATTGAAGAACTTTGCAACTTCTTGAATATTCCTGCAACAATTATTTTAAAATCTTTAGTTTACATTGTTGATAAAAAACCTGTTTTAGCATTAATTAGAGCAGACAAAGAGGTTGAAGAAACAAAATTGTTGAATGCCGTAGGTGGTATGGATATCAGAATTGCCTCAGCACCTGAAATTGAAGAATTAATGGTAGAAAAAGGTTTTAATGCAGCAAGAGGATTTATCGGACCTAAAGGAATGGACGGAATTACAATTGTTGCAGATGAAACTGTTAAAGATATGAAAAACTTTGTTGTTGGTATTAACCAAGAAGACAAACACATGGTTGGTGCAAACTTAGATGTTGATATTCCTCACATCGAAAAATTTGAAGACATCAGACTTGCGCAAGCTGGCGAAATTTGCCCACAATGCGGTCAACCACTAAAAGTTACAAGAGGTATCGAGGTTGGTAACATCTTCCAATTAGGTACAAAATATTCAAAACCAATGAACGCAATGTTCTTAGACAAAAACGGTAAGGCTCAACCTTATGTAATGGGTTGTTACGGTATTGGTGTTACAAGAACTGCCGCTGCTGCTGTTGAAAGATGGCATGATGAACACGGTATTTTATGGCCAATCCAAATTGCACCATATCACGTTTGCGTTGTACCTTTGAACGATAAAGACGAACAACAAATGAGCGTTGCAAAAGAAATTTACACAAAACTTATGAATGCAGGTATTGAAGCAGTTTTAGACGACCGCCCAGAAAGAGCAGGGGTTAAATTTAAAGATGCTGATTTAATCGGCTTCCCATTCAGAATTACTGTTGGTAAGACAATTTCTGAAGGTCAAGTTGAATTAAAAACACGCCAAACAGATTCAACAGAATCAATGACTCCAGAACAAGCAGTTGAAAAAGTTATTACAAAAGTAAAGGAAGTTTTATAATGAGCGATTGTATTTTTTGCAAGATAATCAACAAAGAAATTCCATCAAACTTTGTTTACGAAGATGATGCCGTAATTGCAATTAACGACCTTAATCCGCAAGCGGACACTCATGTTTTAGTAATCCCTAAAACCCATGTTGCATCATTGGCAGAGCTTGAAGATGAAGAATTAATGGTTAAACTTTTAAAAGGTGTTAAAACAACCGCTAAAAAACTTGGTTTGACTGATTACAGAACTATTATGAACACAGGTAAAGGGGCAGGACAAACTGTTTTCCACCTACACGTACATATTTTAGCTGGCAAATTAACTGAAAAATTAGGCTAAAAACTTACTAAACATTACTCCAAAATAAGAGGTAGAAATTTATGGCAGACGAACAAAAATATTATAGAGAAACAACACCATCAGGCTTTGGTATCGCAATCAAAATTAAAGATGTGTTGTATTCAACTGAATCAAAATATCAAAAAATCGAAGTTTTAGATTCAGAATCTTCTCTAGGTAAAATCTTAACCCTAAACGGCTTAATGTTCGTTACAGAAGGCGATGCTTATCACTATAACGAAATGATTACTCATGTACCAATGATTAGCCACCCTTGCCCTAAAAATATTTTAATTATCGGCGGAGGTACAGGTGCGTCTACTCATGAAGTTTTAAAACACAACACAGTCGAAAAGGTTGTTGTTGTTGATATTGACGAAGAAGTTGTAAACACTTGCAAAAAATATTTACCAAAAATTGCAAGCGGACTTGATAATCCGAAAGTTCAAGTTAAAATTGAAAACGCTTTTGAATATCTAAAAAATACTAATGAAAAATTCGACGTAATTCTTATCACATCTCCAGACCCTCTAGGTCCTGGTATTGGCGAATATACAAGCGAAGTTTACAACAATTTGAAAAGAGTTCTAAACGACGACGGTATTATCGTTATGCAATCAGAAAGTCCTGTTGCAAATGTTGAAAAAAGTAAAAAATTATATGAAAGTTTATTGAAGGTTTTTAAAATCGTAAAAACTTATACATCACCTGTTCCAACCTACCCAGGAAGTTGTTGGGCTTGGGCTTATTGCTCTCAAACAGTTGAACCTTTAAAAAATATTGATGAAAAAAGATACGAAGAAGTCGTTAGTCAATGTAAATTGTTCAACAAAAAATATGCACAACAGCGTTTTGAACAAGAAACAATTTTAGATGAATTGTTATAAGGAGCCTTATGCAAGACGACGGACAACTGTATTATCAAGAATTTACACCATCTGGATATGGTATCTCTATCAAGGTTAAAAAAGTTTTGTTTTCTGAAGAATCTGAGTTTCAAAAAATTGAAGTTTTAGACTCAGACTCAAAATTAGGCAAAATCCTGACTTTGGACGATTTAATGGTGGCAACAGAAGGTGATGAATATTTTTATCACGAGATGATTGTGCATATTCCAATGCTTAATCACCCTTGCCCTAAAGATATTTTAATTATTGGCGGTGGCGACGGCGGAACTGTTAGAGAAGTGTTTAAACATAACACCGTTGAACACGTAACACTTTGCGAAATTGACAAAGAAGTTATTGCAACCTCTAAAAAGTTCTTCCCAACACTTTCTTGCGAATTTGATAATCCAAAATTAAAAATAATTTACGAAAACGCAATTGAATTTATTAAAGACAAGAAAAACTGCTATGATGTAGTTTTATTAGACACTCCAGACCCATTGAGTTTGGGCGTTGGCTTGTTTACAGAAGAATTTTACAAAAATGTCAGAGACTCTTTAAAAGACGGCGGAATTATGGTAACACAATCAGAAAGCCCTGTTGCACTTGAAGAAGAAATTAAAGAGATGTACACAATGCTTAAAAATGCATTTCCAATCGTAAGCACCTATACATCAGTAATTCCGACATATCCTGGTGGTTATTGGGCTTGGGCATTTTGTTCAAAAGACGTTGAACCACTTTCATTTATTGACGAAAAACGAGCAGAAGAAATTACAAAAAAATGCAAAATTTATAACCTTGATTACCACAAGGCTTGTTATGCCTTGCCAACCTTCTTAGATGAATTGAAGTAAGAAGGTTATAAATTTAAAAAGTTGAAATAAACTTCGACCACAATATTCTTAGTTACAAATGTAACTAAGTTTTAAATACTTTTCTTTTAGACCGAAAAACAACTCTTTTTCTTCTTACTTTTTTATTCTGAACTATTTTATTAAAAATTTCAAGATAATTTCAAAAAAATAGTGTATATTACGTATATTTGGTGTAAAATTTTCTTATGAAATTTACAACGGAAGAATTAATTTTTGCAACTGGCGCAAAAGTATTAAAAAATAACACAAAAACTGAATTATTCTCTATTTCAACCGATACAAGAACCATTAAATCTGAAAATGTTTATATCGGTTTAAAGGGCGAATCTTTTGACGGTGAAAACTTTATAGACAAAGCTGTTAATGCAGGTGCAAGAGCTTATTTTACAACCAAAGGAACTATTATAGACAATGCAGAATTGATTTTGCAAGTGTCTGACCCTATGATTGCATATTTGCAACTTGCAAACTTATATTTGAATAAAGTTGCACCAAAAGTTATCGCACTTACAGGAAGTTCTGGAAAAACAACAACAAAGGAAATGCTTACAACCGTTTGCAAACAAGCCTTTAAGACTCATTCAACACCGTTAAACCACAACAATGAAGTTGGTTTTTGTCAAACAATTCTTTCAATGCCAACAGATACGCAAGTTTTAATCCTTGAAATGGGTATGAGAGGTTTGGGCGAAATTGAACTTCTTTCAAAATATTCACACCCTGATATCACGATTATCACTAATGTTGGAACTTCTCACATCGGCAGATTAGGAAGTCGTGAAAACATTGCAAAAGCAAAATGCGAAATTTGCAAATATCAAAAAGAAAACGGCTGTTTTATTGCTCACGACAGCGATTTAATCAGACAGACCGTTGAATTTAAAGGTGAAAAAATTTATTTTTCAATCAAAGACGTTGAATTTATTGAAAAACAAATTGGCAAAACAAAATTTGAATACAAAGATGAAGAATATCAACTAAATATTGAAGGCGATTACAACGTCGAAAATTCTCTTGCTGTAATCGAAGCTGGATTGCAATTAGAAATGAGCCCTGATAATATCAGAGACGGTTTAAAGGCTTATACCCCAATTGATAAACGCTGGCAAATCGAAAAAGTTGGGGAGTATGAAGTTATAAATGATGCCTACAACGCAAACCCAGATTCTATGAAAGCAGCTTTATCAACAGTTTTAGAGCTTTACCCTAAAGCGACTCTTGTTCTAGGAAACATGGGCGAGCTTGGAACAGACGAAGAATTTTATCACCAAGAAATTGGTAATTTTATTATCAGTAAATTAACTGAAAACAACGATATTCGAGTAATTACAGTTGGAAACTTAGCAAAGAAGATTGCTGAAAAAGTTGCTGAAAACGGTATTCCAACAGCCTCTTTTGAAAACAACTGTCAAGCAACTCGATACATTCTTGAAAATGTTGAAAAAAATTCAACAATATTTTTAAAAGCCTCTCGTTCAATGAAATTTGAGGAAATTTTAAACGAACTTAAAGGAGAAATCTCATGATAATGTTATCAATCGCATTTATTTTAGGCTTGGTTTTATGCTTATTATTTGGCGTTCCATACATTGATTTTCTACAAAAAAGAACAATCGGACAATATGTTCTAGACCTTGCACCAGAAGCTCACAAGAAAAAACAAGGTACTCCAACAACAGGCGGTATCTTCATTGTAAGTGCTATCATATTGGCATCTGTCATTGTTTTGGCACTTGATCAAAGATTGAACGCTTTTGGATTTATTATTTTAATCACTTTGTTTTTCTACACTTTGGCAGGATTTCAAGATGATTATTTAAAAATTAAGGGTAAAGAAAATCAAGGTTTAACACCACGTGGAAAATTAATCAGACAAATTGTAATCGCATTTTTGCCTGCAATTTTCATTCCTCTTTGCGGAGAACAATTTACAAGAATTTCATTTGGATATCACTATATTGATTTAATGTGGTTTTACCCATTTTTTGCTGTATTTATCATAATCGGTGCATCAAATGCTTTTAATTTAACTGACGGACTTGACGGACTTGCATCAAGTTGTGGTGTTCCATCATTCCTAGCTTGTGCCTTTGTTGCAGGAATTAATGGCTATATGGAAGTTGCAATCATTGCTGCTGCAACTGCTGGTGCTTTAGTTGGTTTTTTGAAATATAACAAACCAAAAGCTCAAGTATTTATGGGTGATACAGGTTCATTAGCATTGGGCGGATTGCTTGGTACACTTGCCGTAATGGGCAAATTCGAGCTTTTACTTGTAATCATTGCATTAATGTTCATAATTGAAACATTGTCTGTAATTATTCAAGTTACAAGTTTCAAATTAACAGGAAAAAGAGTGTTTAAAATGGCACCAATTCATCACCATTTTGAACTTTTAGGTTGGAGCGAAAAAAGAATTGTTGTGACTTTTGCAATTTGTTCAACAATTTTCTCTTTAATTGCTGTAATCCTTGCATATCTATATTTTAGAGGACTTATTTAACAATGAAAAAGAATTGGTTTGAAAAAAAAGTATTAATTTTAGGCTTGTCTAAAAGTGGTATTGCCGCTGCGAAATACCTAAGCGAAAAGTGCGCAGACGTTTATATCACAGAAGCTAAGGAAGAAAAAGAGTCTGACAAGGCTTTATTAGAAGAACTTAAAGCATTAGACATAAAAGTTGAAATGGGCGGACATAGCGATGAATTTATTAAAGACAGCTATCTTGCAATTGCAAGTCCCGGAATTCCACCTCGTAGCGAGCTTTTTAAACGAGTTAAAGAGGCTAACGTACCTATTATTTCTGAAATTGAACTTGCTTTTAAAGAAAGTTTAAAACCTTTTATTGCCATTACAGGTACAAACGGAAAAACAACAACAACAGCACTTACAGCTCATATCTTACAAAAAGAATTTAAAGCTGAACCTTGCGGTAATTACGGTATTCCACCTTGTTCATTATTAGACAAAGATGTCGATTTCTTTGTTTGCGAAGTTAGCTCATTCCAATTAGAAACAAGTAATGCTTTTCAACCTCAAATCTCTTGTTGGTTGAACTTTACACCTGATCATATTGATTGGCACGAAGGTTTAGAAAACTATTTCAACGCAAAAGCAAAAATTTTCAAATTCCCTCAAAACCCAGCATTTGCGGTATTTAACGGGGCTGACGAAAGATTGTTAGAATTTTCTAAAACTTGCCCGTCAACTGTATTCATTTTCGACAAAAAAATGGACGACAACTGTTGTTATATAGAAAACAACACAATTTACTATTGCAGAAATAAAAAAACAGAAGAAATTATTACGTTAAAAGATTGTCCGCTAATCGGTCATCATAATTACCAAAACGTAATGTGTTCAATCATTGTAGCAAAAATTGAAGGTATTGAAAACGACGAAATCAGAGATGCAATTATGTCCTTCAAAGTTCCTGAACACAGATTAGAATACGTTACAAAGATTGGAAAAACAGAATTTTATAATGATTCAAAAGCAACAAATCCTGAATCTGCAATCGTTGCGATTAATTCCTTCAACGACAAAGATGTAGTTCTTATCGCTGGCGGTCGTGATAAAAATACCGATTTAAAAGAATTTTGCGACTCAATTAACAAACATATAAAAACTGTTATTTTAATCGGCGAAGCAGGAAAACGTTTTGAAGAAAATTTAAAACAAAACGGATTTGAAAATATAATTTTTGAAGAAACTATGCAAAGTGCAATTGACAAAGGTTTAAGCCTAAACCCTGACGTAGTATTGCTTTCACCTGCATGTGCAAGTTTCGATATGTTCACAGGTTACGAAGAACGAGGAAAAGTATTCAAAGAATATGTCTTATCAAAAGTATAATCCAAAACGAGAAATACCTTACACTGCAAAACAAAGTGTAATATTAACTCCGCCAGACAAAACGGTGTTAATCGTTGTTGCGTTTTTGGTTACTATTGGTATCATTGCAATCTTTTCTGCTAGTGCGCCAAAATGTATGGAAATGGGTCAAAACCCAGCAAGATTTGCTTTATTTCAAATCTTTTTCTTAATCATTGGGCTTATTGGTATGAAGTTTTTTATGAATTACGACTACAAAAACCTTGTTCCTTGGACAATGCTTATAACAGGAACGGTCGTTGTTTCCTTGTTATTAGTAGCTTTCACTCCTTTAGGCGTTACAGTAAATGAAGCAAAGCGTTGGTTAAATATTGGTTTTACACAATTACAGCCTTCCGAATTTGCAAAGTTTGCCGTCGTATTGCTTATGGGTAGCGCTTTTTGCAAAAATAGCAAAATTTGGGATTCAAGCAAAATGATTTATTTTGTACCTGTCTTGATTATGGTTGCTTTAATTTATAAACAACCTAACTTAAGTATGGTTATCTTGCTGATGTCAACTTGCTTAGTTTGTTGGTTAAGCGCAGGTGGACCGATAAAACTGTTTGCCTTCTTATTCGCAGGAGGTTTTGTTGCTGGTGCTGCAACAATTACAACAGCACTAAACAGTTCTCTTTTATCATTTATAATCAAGCCTTACCAATTAGAACGTATTGTTACTTGGTTAAACCCTGAACAATATGCGCTTACATCAGGTTATCAAATTATTCAATCTCTTGTTGCATTTGCATCTGGTGGATTTTGGGGCGTTGGATTTGGTAATTCTAAACAAAAACTATATTGGATTCCTGAATCACATACCGACTTCATTTTTGCAGTTATCGGTGAAGAATTAGGTTGGATTGGCTGTATTTTAGTAATTGGTTTATTCTGGACTTTAATTCACAGAGGTTTAATCATCGCATCAAGATGTCCTGACATGTATGGTAAAATTTTGGCAGTTGGAATAACCTTCTCAATAGGTTTCCAAGCCTTTTTAAATATCTCGGTTGCAACTTCTTTCTTACCAGCAACAGGTGTTCCATTACCTTTCATCAGTTACGGTGGTTCTTCATTAATGGTTTCATTATGGATGATTGGCGTACTTTTAAACATTTCTAAAAAACGAATTAAAAAAATAAGGACTCGTTCTAATGTCAGATACTTGTAAAAAAAAATATACGTATTTCATCACAGGTGGCGGTACAGGAGGACATATTTATCCTGCAATCGCAATAGCTGAAGCTCTTAGAAAAGATGAAACTACAAAAGATATTTATTATATCGGCAATCCAAACAATTTAGAATACGGAATTGTAAAAAAAGCTCATTTCAAATTTTTGCCAATCAAAGTTTCTGGTATGCCAAGAAAAATTGGTTGGGACTTCATAAAATGGGGCATTGAACTTGAACTAGCAAATTGGAAAGCTCTTTACTATTTATGGAGATTTAAGCCAGATGCTATTTTAGGTACAGGCGGTTATGTTTCTGCGCCTGCATTAATGGCTTCAAATTTGAGCAAAACACCTTATATGATTCACGATTGCGATGCTCAACCTGGAATGGTGTCAAAATTCGTTGCGCCAATGGCAAAACAAGTTTCTCTTGCATTTGAAGATTCTGCTAGTTACATACGTTCGAATAACATCAGCATTAACGGAAATCCAATTAGAGAACAGTTTAAAACGCTTACAAAAGAACAAGCTCGTCAAAATATGAACCTTGAAAACAAGACTACAATTACAATTATGGGTGGCTCGCAAGGCGCTAAATCAATTGATGATGCTACAATTCAATGTTTAAAACAAATTTTTGAAAAATATGATGTTCAAGTAATTTTGCAAACAGGTGCAAAACATTATGAAAATACAATTAAAGCACTTGAAGAAGTTTACCCAAAATTTGAACATAACAAAAATCTAGTTATAAAACCTTATTTTGATGATATGGTTACAGCCTTAAAAGCAACTGATATCGCAATTTCTAGGGCTGGTTCGTTAAGTTTATCAGAAATCTGTGCCTGCGGAATTGCACCAATTTTAATTCCATACCCTTATGCTGCTGCAGACCATCAACGTAAAAACGCTAAATCACTCTTAAATAAAAATGCTTGCCTTTATTTAGAAGACAAAGAAACAACAGGTGAAACTCTATTAGAGAAATTAGATGAATTACTTTCTGACCCAGAAAAATTGGCTTCAATCCAAGCAAATACAAGGGCTTTAGCTAAATTAGATGCAACTCAAACAATTGTAGAGCAATTAAAGAAAGTAGCATCTCATGAATAAAACTTACGAAGATGCGCTAAAACTTTTAACATCTCAAGGTAAATTCTACATAAACTTAGGTTTAGAAAGAATTTCAGCTATTTTAGAATTGTTAGGAAATCCTCAGAAACAATTGAAATGTATTCACGTTGCTGGAACTAACGGCAAAGGCTCTGTTTGCGCAATTCTAAGCACTATTTTGACAGAAGCAGGATTTAAAACAGGACTTTTTACAAGTCCACATATATTCAAATACACCGAAAGAATACAAATCGACGGAAACAAAATTCCAGAAGATGTTTTTGCAGAAAAAATCTTTAAAATTCAAGATTTAGCAGAAAAAAACAACATTCATCTAACAGAATTTGAAATTTTAACAGCTGTTATGTTTGAATATTTTGCAGAAAACAAAGTTGATTACGCTGTTATAGAAGTTGGTTTGGGCGGAAGATACGATTCTACAAATGTTATAGAAAACCCTATCTGCTCAATCATTACAACTATTGACTTTGACCATACTGAACGATTAGGTAACACAATTGAAAAAATTGCAACAGAAAAAGCTGGCATTATTAAACCAAACTGTCCTGTGGTTATAAATGCGACAAACAAAGGTTTTGAGACAATCAGAAAACTTGCAAGCGCTGACCAATTATTAATTGCAAGAGAATATAATCTTGGAGAGATGAGTCTAAAAGGCTTTCACCAACAAGAAAACCTTGCACTTGCAATAAGCGCTCTGCTTTTAATCGTTCCAGATATTAAAATTACAACAATTCAAAATGCATTAAAACACGTTAAACATTTTGGAAGATTTCAATATTTTGAAGACAAAAAAGTTTTAATTGACGGCGGTCACAACCCTAATGGAATCACGATTTTACGCCAAAATTTGGACATATATTTTAAGGATTATAAAAAAAGATTTATTTTTGGCTGTCTAAAAAACAAGGATTACAAAAAAATGGTTGAAATCCTTTTCAAACCTGAAGATGAAATTTATTTTAACCACTTCAATCACACAAATTCTGCAACTTATGAAGAACTATCTTCTACATGCAAATATCCTTCTAAAGAATATACAGGCAACCTACCTGAATTTGACGGTATTACAATCGTTTGCGGGTCTTTGTATATGATTGCAGATGTTGTTAAAGATTTGGGAATTGAAGAGTAATAGACACAATTGCCTCTCTATTATTAAAATATTGTAAAGGTATAGATTAAATTTCTTGATTATGTATAATATTACTAAGATATAGAGGAAAATTATGCAAGAAACTTTAGAAAGAAAACAAATTAAAAATATCGACTTTAACTGCGATTTAGCTCAAAGTTTCGGTATTTATAAAAATAACGCTGAATACGATATCCTAGACTATGTTAGTTCTGTCAACATTGCTTGTGGATTTCATGCCGGCGATCCATTAATTATCAAAAACGCTTTATTAAGAGCAAAAGAAAAAAATATTGTAATCGGCGCTCATATCGGTTTTGACGATATTCAAGGCTTTGGTTATAGAGAAATGCAACTTTCAGAAGAAGAAATTGAAGCTCTTGTAATTTACCAAGTTGGCGCAATTGCATCTTATGCAAAAACTTTGGGTCTTGAAATTGAACATGTAAGACCTCATGGTGCTATGTACAAACAATGTGCAACTGATTTCACTTTCGCTTGTGCGGTTGCAAATGCAATTAAAAAATGCTCTCCATGGCTTATATATTATGGTGCAGCAGGCGATGTAACTAAAAAAGTTGGCGAATACGTTGGAATAAACGTAGCTCAAGAATTGTTCTTAGACAAAACTTACAATTCAGATGGCACAATTGACTTCGATGCAAAAGATAATTCAAACTTGGATTTCAACATCAACAGATTGAAACATTTACTTTCAACAAGCGAAATTAACAACAACTTAGACGGAAAAACAATTGTAGAAGCTGATACAATCCACTTCTCTAACAAATATGAAAACTCTGTTGAAATAATTAAAACTGCAAAAACATTGATTACACCAGAACCTGTAAACTACATCAAGGTTAAAAATTCGGGTTGGGCAGAATAATTTAAAACTAAACACGTAATAGAAGGCTATAAGGAATATGAATAATAATTTTAAAGATACATTTAAGGATAAAATGAAAGAAGCTGGTTGGTTATTACCAGGATTAGAAGTAAAAAGGTGGTTCGCTTTAATATTTTTAGGTTCATTATTAATCACTATTGGTTTAATGATTTTCTTCAACCTAAGACCTGTTTATTTCATTATGGAATTTATTAGAAAAATTGCTCTTGTTGTTCCAACAGACATTTTAGCTGTTGTAATCACAATATTTGGTGCTTCATTGTTCTTTAAAGGTTGGCAAAAAACTAATATTTCAATGTTAGACACTCATAACGGCAGAGAAAAAGAAACTTTATTAGAAAATTTATACAGAAGAAGAAAATTAAACAGAGGACCTAAAATTGTTGCTATCGGTGGCGGTACAGGTTTATCTATGTTGTTAAAAGGTATCAAAAGAATTACAAACAACATTACAGCCGTTGTAACTGTTGGTGATGATGGCGGTTCATCTGGTAGATTACGTGAAGAAATGGGTGTTTTACCTCCTGGAGATATCAGAAACTGTATTGCTGCTTTGGCTGACAACGAAGATTTAATTACAAAATTATTCCAATATCGTTTTAACACAGGTGAAGGCTTAAAAGGTCACAGTTTTGGTAATTTATTCCTAACAGCACTTTGCTCTATCACAGGTGATATGGTTAGAGCTGTAAAAGAATCTTCAAATGTTTTATCAATCAGAGGTAGAGTTTTACCTTCTACATTAGATAACATGAAACTTGCTGCTGAATACGAAGACGGAACAATCGTTCACGGTGAATCTGCAATTCCGGAAGAACACAAAAAAATTAAACGCTTATTTACAGAACCTGAACACTGTAAAGCCCTAGAAGATGTTATTGAAGCAATAAAAGATGCTGATTTAATTATCTTAGGACCAGGAAGTTTATACACAAGTGTTATTCCAAATTTGTTAATCAAGGAAATTTCAGAAGAAGTTATTAAGTCAAATGCTAAAAAAATCTATGTTTGCAATATTATGACTCAACCAGGAGAAACTGATAACTACGCAGTTTCTGACCATATTAATGCTCTTTACAAACACGCAGGCAGCGACAAACTTATTGATGCAGTTTTAGTAAACAATGTTTTACCTAAAAACATGGCTGACAAATATGAAAAATGCGGTCAAATGCCTGTTATTTTAGACAGATACAATATTCATGTTGATATAGTTGAAAAGAAACTTATTGAAGAAAGCAAGGAAGGTCTTGTAAGACACAGTTCTAACCGTGTTGCAAGAGCTATTTATTATTGGTTTAGAAAATCATCAAAGAAAAATAATAAATAAGAAGAATAAACAAGAAGCAGGAGTAAAACATGTTTAAATTAGCGAAAAAATTTATAGAAACCTCCCTTTCTAGTATGAAGGCGACACAAGCCTGTTTGATATTTATTTCGCTAGTGACAATGATTTATTTCATTTTGAATTTAATGAATGTTCCAATGCCTGATGTTATAAAAAGTGTTTTTGACGTAATCTACAACTTTCAAAGTACGCTTTACAAACCTGAATTAGCACTAATTCCCGTTGATTTTACTTTTATGACTTTTGCTATTGAAATGTTACTTATTGCAGGTTTATTAGTTTATTCACAATCTTTTTTAATTGAATTTGAACAACATCTTAATAAGGTTATAAAAGACGGCAACAGACGCTACGAAGAAAAATTCAACAATAATTTAGCTCAAAAAGCTAAAATAATTGAAAACAAAAACAATAATTTTGCCGTTTTGTTCAACATTAAAATGGAACAAGCCTCTAAAATGATTTATGAACATCAAAGTAAAATTGATATATCTGTAAAAAAACAAGAAATTTTAAATCGTCTAAGAAGTCTGATTGTAAGCACTTTTGGCGTTTACGTAGAACAAATTCCGGTAGGTTCTCTTGTATTCTTTAATGACGTAAATCAATGCAATAAACTTTTTGATTTAATCTTAGATTTTCAAAAAAAAGTTAGAGCAGAACTTCAAGCTCATAATATAAATACTGATGTACTTACTGCAGTTTGTATTGCTGGAAAACACGATAGAAAAGACACTTATGTTCCAAAATTAGAAAAATTATTAAACCTTGCATTACCTAATAGAATAATGGTTTTGAACGAATTTAAAGCAAAATATGAAACATTAAAAAACAAAACATACGAATTCACCGATTTAGGTACTTATGCCTTAGGCGAAAACTTTATTGACGTTCTTTCTCTAAATAAAAAAGGGAATTAATCTTCTATAGGTTGCGCACCAATTGTAAGTGTCGCATCAAGTTCAATTGTGTATCGAATTATTGCATGCGAAATTAATAACAAATACGGGTTAACGTCATTTACGTTTGACAAATTAACCTTTGCCTTCGGAGTTTCCGTATCAATTTGCTCTTGTGGTGATTGCTTTTTAAAATCAATTACCGATTGCATTGAGTATTGCTTACTTTCATTTTGCAATTTTTTCAATAATTTTTCTTTTGGAAATTTCTCAGAACAAGTAATTGAAATATCAACAGAATTGCCTGTAACAAGACTTACAACAGCATTTACGTTACCATAATTTACAGTTGTAATCATAATTTTAATAAAAGTATCAAACTGTTTTTCTTCCTTATCTTGTTCAATTTCTAAATCAAATCCAACACCCTCTTGCAATGGAAGCCACGGCAAATAAAGCAACATTAAGTTTTTCAGTGTTTGTGTTGCATCATTTTGAGAAGTAGCTGAAACACTTGCATTAATAATATTTATTGTATCTTGCAATGGTGTAATATCACCCATACCTTTTGAAGTTGCTAATGACATCATTGTAACCATTTTATTCATAGCTAATTTACTATTACGTTGCAAAAGGTTTGAAACTCTAGATATATTTACATTTGAATCAAGTTGCGAAGCCAATTTTTGTTTAAAAGCTGTCAATTCTTCGGCCGTCATACCTTGAGTTTTTTGATTTGTTTGCATATCATCAACAGCTTCACTATCCTGCATAATCTGTTCACGCAAAATATTTGGATTATTTCTTATATTATTTCTAACTTGATTATGTAATTGATTATGTGGATTACGCAAATTTGTATTTCTTATATTGTTATATTTGTCATTAAATCGTGAAGTGTCGGGCAAGGTATTTTTCATTCTATCTTGAATCATATCTTGTCGTCTATTCATCATATCTTCAGAATTTTTAATAGAATCTTCAAATTCACCCTTTGGTGGAAACGGTTGATTTGGCTTGTTTTCTGTTGGAGGGTGTGGCTTTAAACCGCCATTTTCTGGACGGTTCGGAAAATGTGGTAAATTTGGTTGATTTGGTTGTGGCAACGGATTTGGACGATTTGGTTGATTTGGTACATTCGGCAAATTCGGTTGCTGAGGTGGTAAACTTGGTTGTTGCGGTTGATTCGGCAAACTTGGTGTATTTGGTTTTTGTCCGCCCTGCTCAGGACGATTAGAAATTTGTGGTAAATTTGGTTGATTTGGTTGTGGCAATGGATTTGGGCGATTTGGTTGATTTGGTACGTTCGGCAAATTCGGTTGTTGAGGTGGTAAACTTGGTTTTTGAGGTTGGTTCGGTTGAGACTCAATATCCGGTCGAACAGGTTGTTTGCCAATCAAATCAGATAAATCGGGAAATTTTGTGTGTGGTAATTGCGTTTGCTGTGGTTGTTGCGGTGCTTGAGGATTTTGAGTGTTTTGTTGCGATTGAGTTTGTTGAGGTTGCTGTGCCTTAGATGCTTTTCCTTCATTTTGCACCATGACAAATAACTCTACCATATTTTTTGGTAGGTTCAAAACTTCTTTTATATAAATTGATCTATCAATACTTGCAAGGTTATTCATTCGCAATTGTTGGGGATTTACAAAATTACGTTGAATGTTATTAATAATATTATTTTGTGTTTGCTGTACTAAATTTTTTGCAACGTTATTTTTTGGCGCAGACTCAGTATTAATATGCGTATTTGCACTTTTAAGATTCGCCATCTTTTGATTTAATTTAAGTTTTAACCAATTAACATTGTCCATATTAATTACTATGCCATTGTTTAGCTATTTTCAAACACTAAGCGATAGGTAAATATGATTGTGGGTAACTGTAATCTTCTTTAAAACCTATGTGTCTGTACATCTTTAATGCTGGAATATTGTTTGTTTCAGCAGAAACATTTACTTCTGTAAAATCTCTTTCGCCTGAATGCGCTTTATCTAAAATATGCTCAACTGACTTTTTAACTAAATGTTTTGCTAAACCTTTTCCTTGATGTTCTTTTTTAATTGAAACAAGCGGAATATTTGCAATTCTACCACCCGTAATATTTGTAAAGCAGAAACCACAAGGTCTGCCATTATGTAAAAGTACACTGGTTGATTCCGGTAAAAATTCACCATAAACACCATTTACAATTTTGTCTAAAATGTCGTTTGTACCTTCTTTTGTCAAATATCTTGTATCAAACAATGCATCAGATGCTGTTTTAAAACCTTCATGAATTACATCAACAGCTGCATCAAAGTACAAATCGTCCCAAGTTACAACCTTATAGCTTTCGTCTTGAGGTTCGTTTGCAACACTTCTAAGAATTTCTTCTGAATTTTTGTTATCCATCATAAATCTAAGAACAGCAAGACCTACAAACTTAAAACCATAGTGTGCAATATCAGTTGTAAAAGAAGATTGAACACCTAACAATGGATAACAAACAACTTTTTCTTTTCTTTCTGCTTCTGTTTCTTTCAAGAATCGTTCAATTAATAATCTACGTTTTGTTGTTAAATCTTCATTACCCAAACAATGAATAACATTTAATTCTATTGATTCGGAAATTGCTGTTGTATAAACTAAAAACGCTGTTGGAATATGATTTTCTAACAAGACAATACATTTAACATATTCTTTATCAATCGCATCTATAAAACCTTCATAATCTAATGGGTCAAGTTCAAACATGTAGTCTGATTTTGCCACTGAACGAAAATCATTATAAACTCCGCCAAAGATTTTATAAAGATTTGAATTTAGTATCTCGGTTTGATAATTAGCGTTTTCCATAGTTTTTCCTTTATAAAGTATGATGCATTTTTTCTTTTTTAGTATCTAGGTATCTTTTATTATATTCCGTAATTTCAGATTTGATATGCACTATATCGTGTATTTTTAATCCGTAACCCTCTAAACCGACAATTTTTTTAGGATTATTTGTAATCAGATTAAAGGTTGTAAAGCCGATATCACGTATAATTTGAGCACCTACACCGTAATCTCTTAAATCTTCTTTAAAACCTAAAGAAAGATTTGCTTGGATTGTATCTTCGCCTTTTTCTTGTAAAGAATATGCCTTAATCTTGTTTACCAAGCCAATTCCACGACCTTCATGGTCATGCATATAAACAAGAGCGCCTTTTCCGTATTCGTCAATCATTCTTAACGCATTATGCAATTGTGAATTACAGTCACATTTCAAACTGTGAAATACATCTCCTGTAAGACATTCCGAGTGAACTCTTATCAATGGAATTTTGTCACTGCCATCATCTTTTACAAGCGCAACATGTTCATGCCCGTTAACATGATTTACGTATCCATAAATTTTAAAATCACCAAATTTTGTTGGTAAAAATGCTTCAGCTTCTCGTGTTACAAGTTTTTCTGATTGTAGACGATATGCAACAAGTTCTGAAACTGAAATAAATTTATACCCATGTTTATCAGCAAATTTTCTCAAATCATCACGTCTTGCCATTGTGCCGTCTTCATTCATTATTTCACACATAACGCCTGCGGGTCTATGTTTTGCAAGCATAGCCATATCAACACATGCCTCTGTATGACCAATTCTTGTAAGAACTCCGCCTTTTTTAGCTACACAAGGGAAAACATGCCCTGGGCGACGTAAGTCTTGAGGTTTTGCATCTGGTGCAATTGCAACCTCTACCGTTTTGGCTCTGTCAAAAGCTGAAATGCCTGTTGTTACACCAAAACTTTCTGACGCATCAACGCTTAGAGTAAACGCTGTACGCATTTTTTCTGTATTATTTGTAACCATTTGAGGCAATGCTAAATTTTTTGCAATTTCATCTGAAATAGCAAGACAAATCAAGCCTCTACATTCTTTTGCCATGAAATTTATGACTTCTGGTGTTACACATTGTGCTGAACACAACAAATCACCTTCGTTTTCACGATCTTCATCATCTGCAACGATAATTGGAATTCCTCGTTGAAAATCTTTTATTGCTTCTTCAATTTTATCAAACTTAAATTCGCTCATTACATAAACCCATTTTCTTTCAAAAAACTTTCTGAAATTGTTGATGTCGTTTTTTCATTCAACAGGAACTTTTCAATATATTTTGCAAAAACGTCTGTTTCAACATTCACCGCATCACCCACTTTTAATTCTGACAAGTTTGTATTTTCAAAAGTGTGCGGAATTACAGCAACTTCAACAATATTTCCTTGAATTTCAGCAACCGTAAGGCTTATACCGTTTATTGTAATAGAACCTTTTTTGATAATATAACGGCTTGCTTCATTAGTTACTTCAAAATTCATATCATAAAAATCGGCATTTTTTTTAGAAGAAACAAGTTTTGCAACACTATCCACGTGACCTGAAACCAAATGACCGCCAATTCTTTCGTTTAGTGTAAGTGCTCGTTCAAGGTTTACTTTTTCACCACGCTTTATAGCCAAAAAGTTTGTGACTTTTAATGTTTCATTTGAAACATCAGCTGTAAAAGAGTTTTCACTCATCTCAACCACAGTTTGGCAAACTCCATTTATTGCAATTGAATCACCAATTTTTGTATCACTTAAAACTTTTTTGCAAGAAATAGTGATTTCAGCGCCACTTGAAGTTTGTGTAAAATCTTTGACTATGCCAATTTCTTCAATAATGCCTGTGAACATAACTTTATTGTACCATAATTATTTACCAATGCAAAAATTATCAAAAATATTGTTCAAAATGTCGTCTGTGATTACTTCTCCAGTAATTTCGTCTAAGCATAAAAGAGCTTGTTTCACATCAATCGAAATCAAGTCCTGCAACTCGTTAACTTTTGCCGCCATATATGCTTGCATTAGGCTTTCTTTTGCTTTTTCAAGACAATCTTGCTGACGTTTGTTCGTGATAAATTCTGTATCATCTGGAGAAAATTCCAAAATAATTTCTTTGATTTTTTGCTTTAATTCTTCAATGCCTAATTCCGCTTTTGCTGAAATACAAATCGCATCTTTTGGTCGTTCTTTAGATAAATCGCACTTATTAGCTATGATAAGGTGTTTTTTATCTTTGATAAAATCTAAAATGATTTTATCTGCATCGTTTAAACCACTTGTTAAATCGTACATAAAGATAACTAAATCGGCTTCTTTTGCTGCTTGTTTAGAATATTCAATCCCAATTTCTTCAACTTTATCAACGCTTTCATCTTCTCTAATACCCGCAGTGTCAATCAAGGTAACTGGAATACCCAAATCAAGAGTTTCTGTCAAAACATCACGAGTTGTACCTGCAATGTCCGTAACGATTGCTCTATCAAGGCTTAAAAGAGTGTTAAAAAGAGAAGATTTTCCAACATTTGGTTTACCGACAATCGCAATTTTAATCCCTTGTCGCATAATATTGCTCGATTGGGCATTTGATAAAATTTTATCTATTTTTTCAATTTCACTTTCAAAATCATTAATCAAACTTTCATAAGTTGGTTCAGCCACATCTTCTGGAAAATCAATTCCTGCAACAATTCTAGAAAGAGTTTCAAAAATATCACCTTTAATCTCAGAAACTTTTTGAGCTAAAACACCAGACAAATTTTTTGCCGATTGAATTGCAAAATTTTGAGTTTTTGAGTGAATTAAGTCTGCAACAGCTTCTGCTTGAGACAAATCTAATTTTTTATTCAAAAAGGCACGTTTTGTAAATTCGCCTCTTTCAGCCATTCTTGCGCCATTTTTTAAAACAATTTCTAAAATATTTTTAACTACGTTAATACCGCCATGACATTGAATTTCAATTACATCTTCGCCTGTGTAACTGTTTGGATTTTTAAACGGTAAAACAACAACCTCGTCAACCTTTTTGTCACCGTCAACAATCCAACCATGACAAATCATTCGAGGTGTAATTTTTCCAGTAAAAATATGCTCTGTAATTTCAAAACTTTTTTCGCCAGAAATTCTAATAACACCAACTCCACCTGTTCCCAAAGGTGTTGAAATAGCTGTAATTGTATCAAATTCTTGAATAATGTTCATATCTCGATTATAGCCATAACATAAATTACATGCAAATTTTAATCCTATTAAGCCCAAATAATAGCCCAAAAGTCGCATTAAAAAACCTTCAAAATTGGTTATTATACATCAAAAGGTGTTTTATTATGTTTTATAATTATTATCAATACGACGATTACAATTTTGACAGTTGCACTGCAAAAGGTGTATGTGCGACTGATCCGACAATTTCTTCCTTGCAGGAAGTTATTATAATGTATTTGAAGCAACTTGCATTTTATACCCTAAAATTAAAAAAACGTGGGGTTACAAATAAAATTATCAAAGATAACATCATAAATACTCTCTCTGGACTTGTTTCAAATACAGATTACTCTCAAGAACAGTTCAAAAGTATTATTATGACTATATATGAAAACCTTAGACAGTCTAAAATTCTTTATGAACGCATTTGTAAAGACAATAATATTAATGCTGAAAAACTTGAAAGCCAGTTAAAAGTTGATAAACAGCTTAATTTGACCGAAGCCATAAAACAAGGTGAAAAAGAATTTATTAGAAAAAATAAACTTCTAACTCCAAAACAACGACACCTTTACGAAATTATGTTTGTGCTAATTAAAAATGTTTGTATAAACTTAATTCAATTAAATAGTTATGGACAAAACTGTGAAGATGCTTATTATTCAATGCTCCAGCTACTAAATATGATTAATTATAGAAAAGTTTCGCCTGAAAAATTAAAAAAAGTGATTGAAAGTTTCACAAAGATTAATTATAAACTAATAAGAATGATTCACGATGTCGAAATTAAAACCTATGGCACTCCTGAAACTGTTGAAGTGTCTTTTTCAACACGTCCACACAAGGCTGTTTTGGTTTCAGGTTCTAACTTGAAAGAACTTGAAGCAGTCTTAAAAGCAACCAACAATACCGATATAGATGTTTACACTCACGGTTCAATGATTGTTGGACATACTTTTCCAAAATTAAAAATTTATCCGCAATTAAAAGGTCAATTCGGACTTGGTGTTGAAAATTGTCTTCTTGATTTTGCAACCTTCCCTGGGGCAATTTTGATGACAAAAAATTCACTTCAAAATGTAGAATATCTTTATCGTGGAAGACTTTTCACAACAGATTTAAACGCTCCAAAAGGCGTAACAAAAATTGAAAACGGAGATTTTAAACCGTTTTTAAAATCTGCACTTGATGCTAAAGGTTTTGCTAAAGGACAGGTTAGAGAACCTCTTGTATTAGGATTTCAAGACGAAGTAATTGAAAAACGTGTGGATAGTATTATTGCAAAAATTCGTGCTAGAGACATTAAACACCTAATAATAATCGGGATTTTAAACCATACTTCACTTCAAAAAAGATATTTTGAAAGGTTGTTAAAAACATTACCCCAAAACAGTTATGCAATAACTCTTTCAACATACATTCCAAAGGCAAACACTTTTCAAATAAATTCTAGTTATGATTTTTCGATAATGTATAAAATTATGGAAGAATTTAATAAAAAAATGCCAGACAAAATGTTTGATATGTCTGTATTTTTGACAAAATGCGATAAATATGCAATTGCAAATATGCTTAATTTAAAAACTTTAGGTGCAAAAAACATTTTTTTAAGCCACTGTTCTCCAATGGTAATAAATCAAATAATTTTAGATGCGTTTAAAGACATTTTTGACATAAAGGTAATTTCTACTCCTCGAGATGATATGGCGATTATAGAAAGATAAAATTTTCAAAAAGTGTTAGGCAATGCCTGACCTACAATTTTCCGTTATACCATACTTCTTTTCTTAAATTTCTTGCCTAAAATTCAGTTTTGTTCTAAAATAATCGGTATGATGAAATTACACAATACTTACACAGACAAAACAGAAGAATTTAAACCGATTGACGGTAACAAGGTTAAAATGTATGTGTGCGGTCCAACCGTTTATGATTACGCACACTTAGGACACGCTCGCTGTTATATCACATGGGACGTGCTTTACAGATATTTGAAATTTAAAGGTTACGACGTAACTTATTGCCGTAATGTAACCGATGTTGATGATAAAATTCTTAAAAAAGCTGAAAAAGAAGGTAAAACTCCTGAAGAAGTTTCAACTTATTGGTACAAATCTTTCACAAAAAGTATGGAAGGCTTGAACAACCTAAAACCAGACATTGAACCTTTTGCAACAAAAACATTAGGTGAAATGATTTCTATCGTTAAGGATTTAATCAAAAACGATTACGCTTACGAAGCTGGCGGAGACGTTTACTTTAGAGTTAAAAAGTTTAAAAATTACGGTATGCTTTCAAAACAACCTATTGACCAACTTGAAAGCGGTGCTAGAGTAGAAGTTGGAGATTTAAAAGAAGATCCTTTAGACTTCGCTTTATGGAAAAAAGATGAAAAATTTGGCTACAACTCACCTTGGGGAGTAGGTCGTCCAGGTTGGCATATAGAATGTTCTGCAATGAGCAGAAAATATTTAGGCAAGACTATTGATATTCATGCTGGTGGCGCTGATTTAATCTTCCCACATCACGAAAATGAAATTGCTCAATCTGAATGTGCTAATGGTTGCAAATTCGTAAATTATTGGCTACACAACGGTTTTGTGACTATTAACAAAGAAAAAATGTCTAAATCTTTAGGTAATTTCTTAACTATCGACAAAGTTTTAGAAAATTACGATGCAAATACTATCAGATTATTCATTTTAACAAATCATTATAGAATGCCTGTTGAATTCTCTGATGAAGTTTTAAAATCTGCTCAAGCTGGTGCAAAACGTTTAACTAACGCAAAAGCAACGCCAATTGACGAAAACTTAGATATTACTCAAACAGAAGAATACAAGCAATTTACAGACGCTATGGACGATGATTTAAATACATCAAAAGCTCTAGCAGTACTTTTCGACCTTGTAAACAAAGCAAACAAAGACGAAAAGAACGCTTATACACTTCTTGTTAAACTAGGTTCAGTTCTTGGTTTTAACTTTGCAAAAACTGAATTGACAGAAGAAGAATTAGCTGAAAAAGTTAAGTCTGTAAGCGAAGATTTAGGAATGACACTAAATTCTATGAACGAACTTTTAGAGTTAAGAAAAAAATCTCGTGAAGAAAAAAATTGGGATATGGCGGACAAAATCCGTATGGCACTTGATAAAGTCGGAATCGTTTTAAAAGATTCTAAGGACGGAACTACTTGGGAATTAAAAAAATAAAAAATATAATTTTAGGACTTGTAATTTTTGCACTCGCATTTGCAAGTCCTAAAATGTATGCAACAAATATCTTTCAGCCTGTAAGGGTTGGTATTGGCAATCAAAATTGGTCAACCTTTAATTATCAAAAAATTACTCTTTTTGGCACATCTGACGTACAAATTTATGAAAAAAATACGTCAAAATTGATTACATCAGTTCCTGCTGATACAAATATTACAATTTCTTTGAAAGATGAAACCTTCAACATCGAGGTTGGCGAAGAAACTTTTACAACTCCAGAAACACTTACTTTAGAGTGCCCTAACGGATTTCTAGGCGTAGACAAATTAAAAAGAAAAGGTCGTCAAGCCCTTTATAGAACCTCTTTTGAAATCATCAAAAAACCTAACACAACTAATTTATTTTATTTAGTAAATGTATTAGACCTTCAAGACTATCTAAAAGGTGTTGTTCCAAATGAAATGCCTGTAAGTTTTGGTATAGAAGCTCTTAAAGCACAAGCTGTTGCAGCAAGAAATTATGTCTTAAGCCCAAGAACTAGACTTGTAAAAGAATATGATGTGGTTGATTCGGTTGCAAGTCAAGTATACTTCGGCGCAAACACAGAAGACAACCTTTCAAATAGAGCCGTTGAAGAAACAGAAGGCATAATTGCTCTTTATAATTGGAATTTAATTTTAGCTCAATACAGCTCTACAGCTGGTGGTTACACAGAAAGTTTTGCAAACGCTTTTTCTGATCCAGTTAACAAGAAATTCCCTTCAAACTCAAAGCCTTATCTAATTGCAAAAGCTGATATGCTAACCCAACCACCACTTGTAACAGAAGAACAAGTTCGTGATTTTTACATGAACAAACCTGATTCTTATGATGTTCGCTCACCATATTACCGTTGGCAAAAGGAATGGACAAAAGAAGAATTACAAGAGGTTTTATCTAAAACACTTGTAGCACAATCAAAAACAGGTTTTGTATTCCCAAAATTAATGAAGTCAGAAGATTTCGGCGAATTAGTTTCAATAAAACCAATTAGCAGAGGTGAATCTGGCAAATTAATTGATATTGAAATTAAGACAACAAAAGGAACCTTTGACGTACAAAAAGAACTTGTAATCAGACGAGTTTTTCAAAAGAATAATATCTCACTTCCAAGCGCAAATGTTGTTTTCGACTTTGTAAATGATGAAGAAACAGGTGAAACAAAAGTTATTGCATACGGCGGTGGTTTCGGTCATGGTGTTGGAATGAGCCAATATGGTGCTGGTTTTATGGGCAAAGAATTAAAAATGCCTTACGATAAAATCTTAAAACACTATTACACCGGAATTTCTTTAACTACAATCCCTGTAATTGTTTCATCATACCAAACTCAACAAAAAGTAACTCAAAAAATATATTTAGAACACAAAACAGCAAATCTAATTATTGATAACAAATTTAATTTATCAAAGATTAATTTAATCGTAAACGGTAAAGAAACCTCAATTCCTCTAACTCAAGGAATTTCAAATTTCAGAGCGCCGATTAAGATTGATATTTCATATTTAGTAAAAAAAGGTGAAAATATAATTACTTTTTGCTATCCTTTAGAAGAAGGCTCAATGAAGGCAGCAAGATTGTATATAGAAACGGTAAACCCAAATGCAGACAAGTTCGGCTTCTAACGAAGGAAAAACAACAACTATCTTAAAAGCAGCATGGCTTATCGCTGTAGTTACAGTAATAAGCAAACTTGTAGGCTTTTTACGAGATGTAATTATTGCCAATTATTATGGTGCATCAGTTGTATCTGACGCATATTTTTACGCATACCAAATTCCAGCCCTTGCGGTAATCCTTTTAGGCGGAATAGGTGGACCTTTCCACAGTGCAACTGTTGCCGTATTTACAAAAATTGTACCAAATTTAAAAGAAAAACCACCTGAAGTTGCAGAAAAATTGTTCAATACATTTTTAACTGCAAGTTTCATATTTTTCACTATTTTAACCATAATTTTCTTTGTATTTTCACATCAAATAATGTCGTTGATTATCTCTGACGGCAACGCACAACTTGTAGATTTAGCAAGTACACATTTGAGAATTATGTGTCCATCACTAATTATCGGCGGTTTAATCGGTATTTATTACGGCATTTTGATTAGTTACAAAGAATTTATTCTTCCAAGTCTCTCACCAATCGTTGTAAGCGTTGTAATTATCGGCGCATTAATGATTACAGGCGGAGATAAAACAGGTGTTGTTCTTGCAAGTGCAACAATAGTCGGCGCTTTATGCCAATTGTTATTGCAAATGCCAAGAGTAAGACAGTTAGGTTACAAAATCAGACCAAATTTTGATTTTGTAAACAATGCTAATTTTAACAGCATTTTAGAGCTTTTATTCCCTGCAATTTTAAGCTCTACTATTGGACAAGTTCATATTTATATTGATATGTTCTTTGCTTCTTGCTTGAAAGAAGGTGCTTGGACAGCAATCGGATTTGCAAATAGAGTTTTTCAATTTCCTGTTGGAATTTTAGTTACAGCATTTTTAGTTCCATTATTTCCTCTTTTCTCAAAATTAGCTGGAGAAAAGGATTTTGACGGAATTAGAACTTATTTCAACAAGGGTGTTGGCGTACTTTTATTCGCTGCATTTCCTATCATTATAGGAATTTTATTATTAGGTATGGACGGTATAAGAATTGTGTTTGAACGTGGTGCATTCAACGATAATGCAACATTTATGGTAACTCAAGCACTTTGGTTCTTGTCTTTCTCTATATTACCTTATGTTTTCAGAGATTCAATTACACGAGTTTATTACTCTTTTAATGATTCGGCAACACCTTTTGCTATCGCATTTTCATCAATTATTTTAAAAGTATTTTTAAACTATTTGCTAGTAAAAAAATTAGCTTTAGGTATTGGCGGTATAACACTTTCAACCTCTCTTGTAACCCTATTTAATGCAGTAATGTTGGGTATTTTAATCAGTAGAAAAATCAAACTTAACTACAAAGACTTGTTCATAAACTTTATTAAAATGACATTTGCAGCTATCATTACATTCGTAATCTGCTATATTGTTTCAAGTTTTATGGAAGTAAGTTTATTAGATTTATCAAGTCAATTACCAAAATACACTTATGAATTCACAAAAATAGCAGTAGTCGGAACGCTATGCTTAGTTTTATATGTAGGCTTGAATTTATTATTCAAAATGGAATATGCAAGTGAATTAACAAAAAGAGTACTAGAAAGATTTAAAAAATAATGGACACTCAAAAAATTAGAAATATACTTAAAAATGACGGTGTTATCGCATTTGTGACCGATACAGTTTGGGGCTTAGGTTGTTTGCCAACTTCTAAAAAAGCGGTTGAAAGAATTTATGAAATCAAACATCGTGACAGCAAAAAGCCTTTAATATTGATGTCCAACGACATTGAATCCTTACGCAAATACGTAAAACCATTAACAGATAAGGCTGAAAACCTAGTAAAAAAATATTTTGCAGGTGCATTAACTCTTGTTGTAGAAAAATCAGAACTTACACCAGATTATATTACAAGTGGTTTAAACACAGTTGGCATAAGAGTTCCAGACAACAAAATTTTTTCAGAAATTTGTTCTTGTATTGAAGGTAATGTTCTTGCAACAACAAGCGCAAACCTTTCAAACGAACCACCTGCCTTGACTTATGATGAAGCTGTTAAATACATCGGTGACAAAGTTGATTTGGTAGTTAAAGACTATGGAGAAAAAGCACAAGGACGAGCCTCAACAGTTGCTGGAATTTTTCCAGATAACATAAAAATCTTCCGTCAAGGAGATGTGGTGTTAGAAGATTAGACACAAAGATGCATAGCTACTTTTACAATTGTAACAAATTGTAAACCCTTAAAAAGTCATGGTAGCAAAAAAAATTATTAGAGGCTTTGTATAATTGCAAGCAAGCATGCTTGTCGCTTAGAAACCATGTAATCACAGGATTTTAGGCATTAAATACACAAATAAATAAGGAATATAAGGTATCCAAAATGGTAGATAACAGGTCTGCAGGATTTTACGGAATCGGAGGCTCGTTTAACTTCAAGAGTGGTGATATTTCAGGCACAGCTGCCAACCTCTCTGATGACAAAATGGGTCAAGGTAACGAATATTCCCGCAAAGACAAACAAGAGGAAGATGCTCTTAAAGAGTCAAAGATGCAGTTCACAGACCGAAGTGCACAACTTAGAGCTACCCTAAACTCTCTGGCGATGATTAACGTCGCAGGCGTTATTAACACGAAAAAACGACCAAATAGGTTGAACGATAACGACGAAGACGATGAAGATGGAATTTTTGATGAAAAAGAATTCTATGCAAAAACCAAAGGCAAGCGCAAAGAACTCTTGGAAAACCATTACATCGACGAAGACGACGAATAATGCCACATTTCAAAGATTTTAAACTTCACCTTAATTAAGAGTAAGTCTTATTAAGGTGCTTTGTGTTGCTTGGGTCTTAAATATAATGTCTGAGTGAGTTTCTGCCCATTTAAGCATAGTCTTTATTTCTTGCTGTTTTGGACTGTAATCATAAGGCATATAGAACCAATAATTGCCTTTTGTAAGTTTGTTCAATTCAGTATTTATCGAAATTTCGGACTTATTTTTAGGTTTCAAAAAGACCTTGTTATGTTTCAAGCTAAAAAACAAATCATAATAACAAAATTCCGCATTTGAAGATTCATTTATAACGATTGTTTCATTAAGTTTAATTTCTTCCGCCATTTTTATCATCATTTCACGAGCAAAATCGCCCTTGTTTAAGTTTGACATTTTTGCAAAATTAACCGCAAAAAGCAGATGTGGAATGACAATTAAAGCTAATAAAATTCCTGCTAAAACTTTATTTTTTATATCAAAAATTTTCACTGAAAAAATTAAAATAAATGGAATTAAAAATATAATCAAACGTCTTGAATATGGATAAACATGCAATATTGATGCAATTATAAGTGAGGCTTGAGTTAAAACAGAAATTAAAATAAATCGCCAATTTCTATCCTTAAACATCAAAATTATTCCGACAAACATTAGCAAAGATAACATTGTAAATGAAAACATCGGTAAATTTGAAAAGAAATAGTGCAAATTATCCATATTCAATTGAGTAATATTTGATAAATCACGTTTTACAAATTCGTTTTGCCAAAAACCAATCATGCCCGCAGAACTTTGTCCATAAGCATTTAAGACATAAAGTTTTAAATATAAAAATGCACTTAAAAATATTGGCAAAAACATTAAAAAGAAATTTTTTGGATTTTCACGCTTAAAACTAAGTGCCATAAAGCCTGCAAAAATAACCATTGTAGACATAAACGAAAACCATGGCAGAATTGCTAATAGGCAACCATAAACTAAAACTTTCTTTGCTGAATTTGTTTGAAAATCCGTATTTAAAAATATCCACAAAGCACTTAATGTACAAAATACATCTAAAATATATGGTTTAAATTCAAAGCTATAATTAATTAAAACAGGATTTAAACAAAATAACAAAAGCGCAATAAAAGTTGTCCACTTTGATTTAAAAAGACTTTTGCAAACAAAATAAAAAGCGCCAATTGAAAGAGTTCCAAAGAAAAATGGAGTTAATCTCAAAACAAAATCACATGCAAAGATATTATTTTTAACATGAAAAATTGTCACCAAAATTTTTGAAATTACCAAAAACATTGGTGGTGCAACTTGCAGAAATCTCAACTTGCCAAATAATTCTCCATAACTGTTATTTATAACATTCCACGCCAAAGCGCACTCGTCATGCCACATGGAAGGATTTGAAACAAGACCTTTTAGTCTTAAAGTAAAGCCTAAAAATCCTACCAAACCCAATAAAATCCAATATATGTTTCTTTTCAAGCTATCAATCATAACTATTTTAGTGTATCATAAAAGATTAAACCCGACAAAACTGCATTAAAAGTATGATTTTTCAAAAATTAGTAAATTAAAGTATTGTAAAAAAAAGTTTTTTTTGCTATTATGTTGATAACTTATATATAAGATTATAAAAAGAGGATAATATGTCAGAAAATTTTGATTTAGATACCGGCAAAAACATTGTAGATGCTTTAAAAGCAGATACTGAAGATGAAGTTTTAGAAGTAAAAGAAGATGCTGTTGAATTAGAAGCTCCAGAAGCTGAAGAAGACGTAATGCCTACTTTCGCTGATGAAGAAGAAACTACAACAGAAAAATTCGATAGCTCTATGAAACCAAGCAGTGATTTTGAAAACAATATGGCTGATGATACTTTCCAACATGCTGTTGTTGAAAATTACGCTAACGATTTATACAACTTTGAAGTTCCAAATAACGTAGCAGTTTTGAAGAAATTAATTGCAAAACTTCCATCAGGTGTAACTCGTCAAACAGGTGCACAAATTATTAAACAAACTATGGAAGCATTAGGAATTTCAATGAAAAGTGTTCTTCAAGAAGCTCAACAATTACAAGAACAATTGAGTTCTTCTACAAAAGAATGCCAAGCTACAATTTCTGAATACAAAAGACAAATTGTAACACTTGAAGAACAAGCTCAAAGCTACAAAAAACAATATAACAACTTAAATGAATTGGTAAGTTTGTTCATTAATACTGAAAACTAATCATTAAGTTTTAAATATTTTTATAAGGCGGAGCTTTTGAATAAAAGCTCCGCCTTACTATTACCACTATTACAAATGCAAAAGGGATATTAAAAATGGAAGTAAAAGGTATAATTTTTGATTTTAACGGAACTTTATTCCAAGATTCTAAGTTACACGAAGATGCTTGGAGAGACTATTCTGCAAAACTTAGAGGAACTCCTTTTTCTGATGAAGAAATGCACAAATATATGTTTGGACGCTCAAATGAAGAAATTATAACTTATGCCATTGGCAGAAAACCAACTCCAGAAGAATGCTTGAAATGGGCAAATGAAAAAGAAGCGTATTATAGAGAAATGGTTTTAAAAAATCCTAAAAATATAAAACTCGTTGACGGAGCAGAAGAATTTTTCAACTATATTTGCGAAAAGAATATTCCGCATACAATCGCAACAGGTAGCGAAAAAACAAATGTTGATTTCTTTATTGAAACCTTTCATTTAGACAAATGGTTTGACGTTGATAAAATTGTTTATGATGATTACAAAATTGCAGGCAAACCTGATCCAGCAATTTATTTGAAAGCCCTAGACATTTTAAACTTAGACCCTGCACAAACACTTGTTTTTGAAGACTCTTATTCTGGAATTAGAGCCGCAAACAGCGCTCATATTGGAAGATTAGTTGCAATAAACGATAATCCTGAAACTTTCCAACACAAAAACGAAGTTTACGCAGTTGCTAAAAACTTTATTGGCGCAGAAAAATTCTTAAATGCTTAAATTAAACAATTGTTCTTTGCAAACGCTCAACACGATTTTCTGACAAAATATTTTTCAATTTCATAATTGCTTGAGCATGAAGTTGGCAAACTCTAGATTCAGAAACTTCAATAGCTTCGCCAATTTCTTTTAAGGTCATATTTTCATGGTAATAAAGAACCATAATCATACGTTCACGTTCAGGTAATCGTTTTAAAGCACTTTCCAATTCTGATTTAACATCTTTTTCTTCCATAGCCTCTGCAGGAGTCAAACGGTGTTCATCTTGAATTGTATCAATAATCGCTACGCTATCATCAGAAGTTCCACGTTTTTCATAAATTGAACCAATTGAAGTGTCTTCTGCTAAAATTTGGTCAACTCTTTGAGGTTCCATACCTAAGAAATCTGCAACTTCAAGAGTTGTAGCAGGTCTTCCAAATTTTTGACGTAGTTGTTCTTGTGCTTGTTTTACATCTTTAATTTTTCGTCTTGCACTTCTTGGCAAGAAGTCTTGAGAACGAATTTTGTCGATAATATTACCACGAATTCTCATCAAGGCGTAAGTTTCAAAACGAGCGCCCTTGTCTGGAGTGTATTTTTCGATTGCGTCAATCAAACCCTCTACACCATAGCTTGAAATATCTTCAACTGAGAAGGTTGGAGGCAAAGAAACCTTAACACGACCTACTACGTATCGAGTTAAGTAAATGTATTGAACAATCAAAGTATCTCTGACTTTTTTATTAGAACGATTTTGGAAATATTCCTTCCAAAGAGCCTCTAATTCCTCGTCAGAAAGCCTTTTTATGTTGTTATAAGAATTATTGTAAAATTCCTCTGCCATCTCTCAAGTCCAAAATGTGGTCTTTAATCTTACTACACTTTTATTTTAAAGGAAATGAAAAAGATATCATCATTTAAAAAGAGGATATTAGTAAAGAGCGGTTAAACTTTTAAAAAGTTTAACCGCTCTTAAAAATTCTTTTATTCTTTTACTTTAGCGTTATCAATTGTTGCTCTGACTGAGGCTTTTGGAACTTCACTTCCTTTGTAGAAGTATTTGACATTGTGTCCGTCATATCCAGCAGTAACGCCTTTTGGCAATTCTTCACCTTCTTTTAAATCCAAATCTTGCTTAACTTTTGCATTAAGTTGAGATTCAGTTATATAAGTATTTTTACCAAAAGTTTTTACAGGAATAAGCGTTTCACCTAAAGTTGTCTTGCCTGTTTTTTCATCTTTTACGACAAGTTTTCTAACTTTATTTCCGTCATCATCTTTGTATACACCTATTTGAACATCTTTTTTACCGTCAACAGTTCGTTCATAAATTCTTGTTTGAGCAGGAAAATCACCTGAGATGTATTTGTTTTTGCCAAAGGTCTTTGTTGCAGCAAGAGCATCACCCTCTGTACCGTCTGGGTTTAATTCATGACGAACTTTTCTACCCTGTTCATCTTTGCGTACAACAATTTGAGTTTTTTCACCGTCAACTGAGCGTTTCAAAACCTTACCTTCTGCCTTCTTAGCTTCCGGCTTTGCTTCTGCTGGTTTTTCTTCAGGTTTGTTTTTAGGCTTTTCCTCTGGTTTTGTTTCGACAGGTTTACCTAAAAGCCCCGAAATTTTACTCCAAGATTCATCACTCAAAGAGAAAGAACCTTCTTGGGTAATAAAATTTGAACTCCAATTAGATTTTTTATCAATTGTTGAAGTATCATTCCCACCTGAGAAAATACTTGCTTTCGGGTCATTTGGATTTGCCTTGTTATGTTGATTTATGCTTTGTTGCTCATTATCAATTTCTCTGACAACTTGTTGCCAAACAGAAACATCAATTTTCTTACATTCGTCTTTACTCAAACCCAATTTTGAAGCAACGGCTTGTGTAAGACCTTGTTTTTTACCAATTTGAATATCTACCATAATTTAGTTCTCCTAAAAGTCATAGTTCGACATGGATATAAAACATGTGAAGATACAAAATTGCACAAATTTCAAAAATTGATAAAAAACTTAAAATTATAATGTTTTTAAATACTCAATAATATCGTCAGACTCATACATCATAACATTTTTGTCATTATCAAACAAAAACGGAACTTGGCGTTTTCCACCTAATTGAATTAATTCATCAAGATAGTGAGTTTCATTTATATCAAGCAAATTATATTTCAATTTTGTTGTCTTTAAATAATCAATAACCTTTTTACAATAAGGGCATGTCGGCAATATAAAAATATTTAGCATAATTTCTCCTTTTTAAACATTTTAGAAAACACTAAATAAAAAAACTATTCTCTTATAGGATAAAAATATTAAAAAAAACTAAAGAACGGTATAAAAAGCATAAAATTAGTAGTATAATAAACTGTACAAATACAAAAAATAAGGTATAAAACTATGACAAAATTTGAATTAAATCTATCAACAGAAGAATTGGAAAAAAGAACAAACAAAGACTACTTAGCGCCAAAAGTTCTTTTAAAGCCTGATTCAAAAGAATACGCAGAACTTGCTGAAGGTGATAAAAAAGCTGTAAAACACTTAGTTAAAACTGCAAAAATTTTTGATGATGTATTTATGATGATGGATAATACAAAAAACTTGGAATTTAGAAAGTTTTTAGAAGAAAACGCAAAAACTAATAAAGATGCTGAAATGACCCTAAAATTATTCACAGCACAAAAAGGTATTTCTGGTATTGATACAGAAACTAATATGGTAATTTTAGCAAAAGGTGAAAAAGAATTAGCAGGAAAAGCCTTTTACCCAGCAGATTTAAGCAAAGAAGAATTTCATGAAATTTTAATTAAAATGCTTGAAAACGGTGAAAAAGAAGAAGTTGCAAAAATTCTTAACCAACGCTCAATAGTAGAACGTGATGGCAACAAATTGAAAGCTATTGATTATTGTGACAAATTCAAAAAAGAATTTATGGAAATTGCAGATGAATTAGAAGAAGCTGCAAAAACTTCTACAAATGCTGATTTTAATGAATACTTAGAGCTTCAAGCAAAGGCTTTAAGAACTGCAGACCCAATGTTAGATGCTTATGCAGATAAAAAATGGGCAACATTACAAGATACCCCACTTGAATACACAATCACGAGAGAACAATATGCTGACAGAATGACAGGTACTGTTTTAGAAGATGAAAAGCTAGATAAAATGCTTAAAGATGCAGGCATTACACCTGAATCAAAAGATGCTTTAGGTTGTCGTGTTGGTATAGTAAACAAAAAAGGGACAGAAGATTTATTAGCAATAAAAAAATACTTGCCAATGCTTGCAGAACACATGCCTCTTGCAGAACAATATACTCAAACAATTTCTGCATCGGGTGACACAAAACAAACAATGGTTGATGTTGATTTAATCTCTCTAACTGGTGACGGCGGAGCATACAGAGGCGGTGTTACTTTGGCTGAAAACTTACCAAATGGTGATAAATTATCATTAACAATTGGTGGTGGCAGAAGAAATGTTTATCACAGACAAATCAGAGTAACCTCTCAACCAGAAAAAATCAAAAAAAGATTAAACGCAATCTTAGACCCTAAATTTCATGAATTATATTATGAAGATGCAGATCATTGGTTTACAATCGGACACGAAAACGCCCACTCTCTTGGACCAAAAGACGGCGACGCAGGTTTAGGCAAATATAGAAATATCATTGAAGAAAACAAAGCCGATATGGGTTCTTTATCCTTCTTAGACGACCTCGTTAAAGTTGGAATGTACACACCAGAACAAAGAACTCAAATTATCGTAAACTTTGGTACAAATTCCTTCTTGAAATCAAAACCAACAATGAATCAAGCTCACAGAGTTCGTACAGTAATGCAATCTTATTACTTTATGAAGGAAGGCGCAATTGAAGTTAGCGATGAAGGTAAAATTTCAATCAACATAGAAAAAATGGTTCCAACAGCAAAGAAAATGCTTACAGAAATCATTAAAGTTCAACTTTCAGGTGATATGAAAACTGCTGAAAAGTTCATTGAAGATAACTTTGTATGGACTGACAAACATGAAGCAATTGCAAAAAATTTAAGAGAAGTAAACAAAACTCTTAACGGTATTGTTGAATCACCTCTTCAAGATGAACTTTTAAAATATTGATTTTGAAGATAAAATCATTAATAATTAGGTACTATGAAAAAATATCTACTTACCGCAATATTATTAATATTTATGTTAATTCCTGCAAACGCAGAAGTCTTGCAGGGTGGAGTTGCTTATGACGAAAATTCGGCCCGTAATGAAGTTATGGACGGAATTTCTTACACAATCGACTCCTCTTATATAAATGGTTATGCCTATGACGGCGAACACGATCAGAATGTAGGTTTCATGCTAAACGGTATGACTGAACTAAAAGATAGAACCTTAGCATACTTTTCTGATAATACTTATGCCGTTTTAAAAAAAGCCGAGCCACGTATTGTTAGATACTATGATTCAAACGGAATTTTAACCTATGTCGAAAAAAAATCTGGAACATCTTATCCATACAAAACTTACAAATATAACACCTCTGGCAAGCTCGTAAACATGACTTTAAGAGTTTCAAAGGCAGAAACTTTTATTTACGATAAAAACGGCAAATTAATCGCCCATTGGCTTTATGACAAAGCCTATGACTCAGAGGGCAACGTGGTAATGAAAAGAAAATATGTCGAATAAATTAAAGGAGATATTTAAAATATCTCCTTTTTTAGTTATACAAAATATTTAGCTAATGAGGCTAAAGAGGCGATTTGTTCTAGGTTAAATGTATTTGAAGAATTATTATTTGCAACACTATTGTTATATGCTAAACCTGTATTACCAAGTCCTATAGAAGAATTTAGCATACTTAGAGCGTAATTATTATATTGATTTTGTAATGTATTCAAAAGATTAATGTAATTGTATCGGTTTGCAAGTTCGTTGTTTACAAGTTCATTTTGACGAGAAAGTAGGTTATCCGCTAATTCTGCAACTGCATTACTTCTGTTATTTTCAATGTTGTTTAAATTATTCATAAACATTGAATTATCAAGATTACCAAAACGTGACGCAATGTCATTTTTAAGGTTATTAATCATTGGTGTATAAATTTGATTAATGTAATTTTGCCCCTGTCTTTGATAAGCGCTTAATTGGTTATTTATTGATTTTGTTACTTCTGGTGAAAAAGTATTTACATTTTGAACCAATTGCGGAAGTGATTTTTGCACATAATTATAAAGTTCTTTTTCGTAATTATTCATATTATAATTACCTAAAACAGTGTCACCATATTTTACTGTAGAGACTTTATTTTGACCATTAATACTAACTGAACCGTTAGAATATGACGGTTTGTAAGAAGTTGTCTTGCTCATAAAATTTCCTTTCAATTTTAATTGCAAGGACAAAATTTATATATAAAAAGAGGCGTTAATATTACTATTATAACATTTTTTGTAGATTTTGTAAAATTTTTACCTCTATGTTATTTTTTTGTACAAAAAACTAATCCTTAACTAAAGTATGAAAAATCTTTTTGTGTATGATTATCAATAATTGTTTTTATTGAATTGTATTCATTTGTTAGGGCAGAATATTCGGTATCCAAACGTTTTGCTTGCATATCTAATATTTTTTCTTTTCTGTTAATTTTATTCATTTGCGTGTTATATTCAGCTTCTGCAGCTGCATCATCAGTTTTATCATAACTTTCAATGATGTCGGTTGCTGAAGATAATGAAACTTGTTGACCGTCTTTTACCAATACTAAATAACCGCTCAATAAACCTTGAATTAAGAATTGAGTATTTTTCATTTGTGCTGCTAATTCTTGTGCGGCTGTAGTGGCTGTAGCGTTTGTTCCTGTTGCTCCAGTTGTTCCTGCTGTAGAGCCACTGTTTGAACCTGTAGCTTGTCCTGCATTTTGAGTATCATTAACACCGTTAGAAGAATTTGCAGTTGCCCAATTTGTATAATCTATATTGTATTGGCTCAATTGAGCTTGATATGCTTGATATTTAGAATCATATTCAGCTTTTTTTGTATTATAAGTATTCCATTCTTGTTGATTTTTGTTATATTTATCTAATTCTGTATTGTAATTACTTTGAATTGTTAAATTATTCTGTTTAATACTTTCAGCTTCGGAATTTGCACTAATTTGTGCTATTCTTAAAGCCGAAAGCATAGTAGTAGCATATTCATTTTCTGCCGTTTTGATTTTAGAGCCCACATATTCACGTTGACCATAGCCTCCTGAATTGCCCCAATCTAGGTCTTTAGGAGCTCTATCATAAGTTTGTTGAGCTTTTGACTTTGCCTCTTGCAAATTGCTAGCTGTGTCAGAAAGTTGTTGAGTAAACAAATCATTAATTAGCCCCTCTAATGAGTTATCTAGTACTTGTTTTGCAAATATTGAATTATTTTGCTCACTATTACTACCATCCCAACTATGCGTATATCTATAAGAAGTATTTGCTAACTGTTGAGCATAAGATAATGTTTTACTAAAATCTGGCACTGTAATTGTTGCATTAGAAATTGTTGGCTCATTTGGTTTTGTAATGTTTTCCTTTGGAGCAATAGGCGCAGTTTCTGTAAATGTCGGTCGTGTTGGTGCAGGCTGACCAACCCATTTTTGAATTTCTGGATTTGAAGCATTTGCATTTGCTTTCGCACTTGAATTTGCATTCGTATTTGCAGGTGTTCCTGCTGCACTGCTTGAACCTGCAGAACTTGCAATTACTCCATCAGATGCCCTCATTACAGAATATCCTTGTGCAGCTAATGTTGAATAATTCATTGCAATTTCTTCACTACCATTTGAAATTTTTAATGTTTTATTGCTTAAAGCATTTGTATATTTTTCAGATACACCATTTTGGTCGTTTGCTAAACGCATTTTGTCCATAGCAATACGTTGTTGCTTCAATTCTACTGAAGACAAACGTGATGTGATTGTTAATAGTCTTGCTTGTGATGCTGCTAATCCCATAATTACACATTCCTTTTTTGCTACCTACATGAATATTATCGGTTAAAACCATGTAATCTTTAATATTTAAGACAAATTTATGTTGTTTTGTAAAAAAACTTAACAAAACATTTCAAATCCTCAAGTTTTCATGATTTTGTGCCGATAACACATCTGTTAAAAAATCTATAAGGAGAATGTGTATGGTATCAGGAATCAATTTTGGAAATTATAGTGTAGCACAATTAAAAGAACTTAAAAATAATGGCATTCAAGTTCCAGATGAGGCAATTAAAGCCGCTGAAACAAAAGAAGCTGAAGCAAGCAAAACGGACGATAATGCCGAAGTAAAATATGAAATTGCAGATGACACTTCTGAAACTAACGAAGCACAAAAAGAAGTTGAGACCGCTAAAGAATATGGTGCAAATTTAAAAACTATTCTTGAAACATTAATGAAAAAAGATGACGGTTTCATTGGCGATATGGCTACTCTTCAAGATGAAATAGACAAGTATAAAACAAAAACTGAAGAAACTTCAACACAAATTGAAAAATATTCAGCTGAAATTCAAAAAGATATAGATACAACTCAAGAAAAAGCTAAAACAATTGAAAAAGAAATAACAGAAAAACAAAAAGAATGCGAAACTAAAACGAAAGAGTTTGAAACTCTTCAACAAAAAGAAGATACTACAGAAAAAGATCAAGCTGAAATGCAATCTTTACAAACAACTATTGGAACACTTAAAGATGGCATTAAGTCTTTATCTCAAACTGGAGAAAAAATAGCAAAAGGAGCTGATGTAAAAATTCAAAGTGCTCAATCAAAAGCAGAAGCTTTGGGCACAACACTTGAAGCTATTAAAAATGATGCAGAAACTGCCGCTAGTAAAGCAACTAACGCTAATGAATATGCTGATGTTACAATCGAAAAAGGTACAGAAGCAGCTAATATTACATCTAAAAAAGAAGCTAAAACCGAAGGATTTAAGAAAAGAGGTTTCTTAGGCTTTGGTAAAAAAGGTGATGTAAAAGCTGCAAATAAAATGGGTAACATGGCTATCGCAACAGGTGAACAACTTGGTGGTGCAACTGCTAACATTGCAAAATCAGTTGAATCGGTCGCAAAAGACTTCGACATTTCATTTGCAAAAACTTCTAACGTTAAAAATCTAGCAAACAAAGAATATGTTGATACAACAAAATTTGCAGAAGCTAAGCAAAAAATGGAAGACTCTAAAGGTTTTTGGGGTAAATTTAGAGCATCTAAAGAAGTAAGAAGTGCAGCTGATGAAATCGCAGAAGCATCTAAGAATAAAGGTAAAAAGACTGAAGAACAAGTAACAAAACAAAAAGTCGATTTGTCTGCAACAACAGCTGAAGATTTATTAAAACAAAAAAAAGCTGATACTACAGATAAAGCATAAATTATAATGGTTTTGGTTAATAAAGAAGTACGGCGGTGATTTGTCACCGCCGTACTTCTTATTTATAATTTATTTTGCTATATTTAAAATAAATTATGCTAACGCTTTAGTCTCTTGAATACATTCCATTAATGTATTTGCAACTGTTTTTTGTTCTTCAAGAGTAATTTCTGGGAACATTGGTAAAGAAATTACCATTTCTGTATCTTTTTCAGTATAAGGTAAAGAACCTTTGCCCATACCCAAGTATTCATGAACTTTTTGTAGGTGTAATGGAATTGGATAATATAACATTGCGCCTATTCCTCGTTCTTGCAACATTTTGTGAATATTGTCTCGGTTAGGAATTTTAACTGTATATTGGTGATATACACAATATGTATCATCTAATTCTGTTGGAGTTTGAACATCTTCGCAGTTAGCAAATAATTCATTGTAAGTTTTTGCGTGAGCACGTCTTGCTTCATTCCATTCGTTGATGTAGTTTAATTTAACTCTCAAAATAGCTGCTTGAATTTCGTCTAATCTTGAGTTTACACCAATTTCGTCGTGGTGGTAACGAATAGCACCACCATGATTTCTTAATGCAAGAACTCTATCTCTGATAACGTCTGAGTTTGTAGTTAATAAACCACCGTCACCCATACCACCTAAGTTTTTAGTTGGGTAGAAGCTAAAGCAACCAATATCACCGAATGAACCAACCATTTTGCCATGTAACTTAGCACCAATAGCTTGGCATGCATCTTCGATTACATATAAGTTATGACGTTTAGCAATGTCTAAAATCATATCCATATTAGCTGGTTGACCGTATAAGTGAACTGGAATGATTGCTTTTGTTTTTGGTGTAATAGCGTTTTCAATTTTTGCTGGGTCAATATTGAAAGTATCAGGATCAATATCAACAAATACAGGTTTTGCACCTACAATACCAATTGCTTCTGATGTAGCAACAAAAGTGAAGGCTGTTGAAATAACTTCATCACCTGCACCTATATCTAAAGCTCTTAGAGCCAAGTGTAAAGCATCTGTACCAGAGTTTAGAGCAACAGTATGTTTAACACCGATAAAATCTGCTAATTCTTGTTCTAATGCTTTGTTGTGTTTACCTAAAATGTATTGACCAGAACGTAAAACTTCTAAAACTTCTTTTTCTACTTCTGCACCAATTTTTGCGTATTGTCTTTTTGAATCTAAAATAGGTATCATTTTTTTCTCCTTTACCATGTTCCTTAATTATAGTTTAACACAGTTTCAAAGTCCCTTTACATAAACTTAATAAGTTAGACTTTTTTAGACAAAATTTCTTTTACCCTTTCACAATTCATAACCGCAGAATAATCTCGTGCAACGATTAAGCCGTCAAAATATGCCTTAAACACTGCATTTGCTCTATTTTTTGCTTTTAATTTTTTATAAATTCGCTCTAATTGTTTTTTTACAGTTGTTAGTTGAACTTCAAAAATTTCAGCAATTTCCGAATTCTCAAATCCACCAGCAACAAGCAATAGAACTTCAAGCTCTCGACGACTCAAAGTTTTGTTTTCTACTGATAATTCAAATTCCTTTGGTAAAATTTCAACTTTACTCATATATTAATTATCGTCTGATAAATTCAAAGTTGCAATAGCTTTTGTTGTAGACAAGTATTTTGCACTAAATCCTGCTGGCATTTTACATTGTTTTACTTTTGAACGTTTAGAACTGCCACTTATGCCTTCATTTCCATGCCATTCTTCATGTTTTTCAGCATAATGATATTTTGATTCTTCTTCTTCAACAGTCCTTTTAATATCTGGAGTTATGTGAGTTATTTTTCTTTGCGTGATTTCTACGTCTTCTTTTCCAAAACGTTCCTTGTAAACGTGAGTTTTTACTGTATCTTTGACTGTTTTACCTGCATCGTCTGTATAGGTTCTAACAGAAACTTCCCAAGTTTTGCCTGACTCATCTACTTCTTGAGTTACAACTTCATGAGCCTTGTACTTTTTGCCGTCATCACCTTTGACTTTTATTTCGCCTTCTTTTATAACTTTTGGCTCGTTATCATTTGAAACACTTGAAAAAATTGAGGTATCTTGTGTTTTTTGTGCTTTTGCTGTTGATGACGCACTGTTAAAATTTACATTTTGAACATTTCCGATTTCGTTTATATTCATAAGCAATCTCCTTAAAAACTTTTTATAACTTTTATAAAACTATTTTAAAACGGGAATTTCAAAATAGCAAAAATTTCTTAACATTCTTAAAATTATTGAATTCTAGCTATTTTTAAAAAACTTGCATACGTGCTTTGTAAGTACTTATTGAAAATATAAAATTGTGCATAATTGATAACAATATCGTAAAACTTTCTAATAATAAATTATTTCATATATGCTCTTTTTGTTATTTTTATATTATAATTTTTTCATAGATTGTTGGAGAAAAAATGATTAATTTTTATAATAACATTGAAGAAGTATATCGTTTAAGCGTAATTTTAAAAGAGTTTTGCAAGAATCATAAAGATATTGCAGAAATTTCACAAATGAGCGTTTTAGTAAAATATATAAGCAAAAACATTGATTTTATCTACGCAAAAATGTTGGAAGAAAATTAAACTTGCTAAATGTAGCTTTTTTTGATAAAATTAAGGAGCAAAATTATAAATGGGTGTGTGGCACCCTGCCGAAAAAACGATTGAGTATCGTTTTTGAGAGGAAGGTAGCGCAAAAGCTACCACGAAAAAGTTTAAAATTGAATATCAAAATGGGTGTGTGGCGCAGTGGTAGCGCAGTTGACTCTTAATCAATTGGTCGTGGGTTCGACCCCCACCACACCCACCATTAAAAAAGAACACTTACAAGTGTTCTTTTTTAAGTTAATAATAAAAAGGTGGCATTTCTGCCACCCGATACCATTTTTATTCCTTTTCCTTATCTATAAAATCTTTTTAGGCTTTTGCAAAAATCATATCTTTTGCTTTTGCTAACAAGCCTTTTCCTGCCTCAAGCCATTCTGCTGGTTTACCATTAGAAAAGAACTTATCAACAGAACCCTTCATTGCATTCAAGCCTTTAGAAATTTGGTCTCTATGACCATATCCCAGTAAAGCGCCACCAATCAACAATACTGCAGCACCTATAATGCCTGTTTTCTTACTAATCCCACCTGTTGGAACTGGTGCAGTATCTCCTGTACCACAGAAGGACATCGCACCTTTTGGCATTGTTGGTTTCGCTGTCAAACCACCGCCATCACATGCATTCCATGGTATTTTAGGTTTTGCTGTTAGTCCGCCTCCGTCACAAGTTCCTATTGATACTCTTGGCAACGGTTGTGAGCTTACTAATGATGACATTTTATAATTCCTTTCACACAAAAAGTTTTTAACTACACACTTATATTAAAACATGCTGTAATCAAGAATTGACAAGATTACAGCATGTTTGTGAACTTTTGTTAACTAAGATTAGTCTTTATCTTCATAAGGCAAATTAATAATCATTTTGCCTTTTTCTTCATCTTTTGTCATTTTGTTAAAATCTACTTTATTTTCTAACAAAAATGCTTGTTGCATACTCATCATTTTTTCTTTATCACCTTTTTTAACATCTCTTTGAGCATTAATTTTTAACAAATTACCATTTTCAACGTTAATTTCAATGTTTTTAGCTGTATTTCCAAAAGGTTTTAAAGCAATTACAACTTTATAACCACCCTCTTCTTCAGAAATAGTCACAGGATTTGGCATTTCCTTTCCAATAACCATAATGTCCTTGTCCATTCGACGCATATCACGTGCAAACTGTTTATCCATTTGTTCAATCATTTTGTCTGCACGTCGCATGTGATATTCAGGACTTAACATAATTTTAAATGTCATATCTACAGCAAAATAGAATGCTAAAAATGCACCTATAATTGTTCCGACAAAGATTAAAAAGAATTTTAAACATTTTTCTTTTTTACTACATTTGTTATTTTCTTGATTTTCCATAATTTTACTCCTTTTTTCACGTATATTTTACTGCAAAATTATAATAAATATCATCATGAAAAAAGACAATTACCGAGTTTGGCAATTGTCTTTTCTTTTTATATTAATTAACTTACGCGATTTCTTCACTTAATTTTTCGCTTAATTTAGCAATTGTTTCTGGGAAGTATTGTTGTAAATATTGAGAACGAATTGCTAATAATTCGTGAGTTTTTGGAGTTGTTAACAATGCATTTGATTCAGCAATTGTCTCACCTAAACCACCTAATTCGCCACCGTAGTGAGTAACTTTGTTGATGAAGTAATCAACGTGGTCACGTTGTGTATCTGGGAATGCTTTATTGAAGGCTTTTCTTTCTTTATCATAAACCTTTTGAACTTCTGGGTCTTCTTGAATAGCCATATCAACTGTATCTGCGTATGCTTCATCACTAGAGCCATCAACATCTCTGTAATCTCTTGCGTGACCTAATTCGTGCAAGATTACAAATAAGTTTTCGCCAGAGTGAATTTCTTTACTTGTTGGATCATAGTATGAGTCAAGGACATCTTTATTACCAACTAATTTTTTTGTTGTTTGAGCAACTTTGAATAATTCTTCACCAGGCATAGCTTTTAAAGATTTCATAATTTTTTCTTTGTTACCTTTAATTTGATTGTCAATTGAAATTCTTGCTTGACGTTTTGGATTATTCATATCAACAACATTAATATCATGTTTATCAACTTTGATATCATATTTTTCGTTATTTCTAGTTGAAATAAAGTGGTTATCATCAACAACTTCGAATGTAGAAGATTTGTCTAATAGAACTTTTCCATTTTTATCTGTAATTTTGTAATCAACGATTCTGTTGCCTTTAGGGTCATCTTCATAAGAGTAAGTTGTCTTTGTACCGTTTAAAGAAGTCATATTTTTCTTAACAGTTGTAATACCTGTTTTCTTATCATAATGACCTTCACTTACTTGAGTTTTATTACCTTTAGCATCTTCGTAAACAATATCAAATACACCTTTTACATCTGAAGGCGCAGTATATTCTTTTCTTACAACTTTACCTGCTTTGTTTTTGATAACTCTAACTTCGTGAGTTGCAGTCGGATAACCTTGATCATCAATTTCTAATCTAACTTTTGAAGTAGTATTATTTCTTAAATCGTTTACTTTTTTAATTTGGTAAACTTGGCTACCTGATTGATATAAAGACATATTTTCGATAGCTTGACGATTTAAGTCTTTATCTAGCATTTCAGTATTTAATTCGTTGTTTTTAGTTGAAGCCTTAATTACGAAAGAGTTTGTATCATAAACATTGCCATCAAATACAACTTCATGTAAGTTTTTACCCATAGCTTTTTCCATATCCATAACTTTAGAAGCAGCTTTGTCTAATTTACCTTCTAAAGATGGAGTTAAAGCCATAATAGCTACGTTTTCACCTGATAATTGTGTTTTAATTAAAGGTTTTGCAGCTTTCAATTGTTCTGCATTACAATTATCTGCCATTAACATCAAATCTTTGTGAGTATATTTACCTCTATCAACTCTTGCACCAGGTTCTTTAGCATAAGGAACCATAGCATTTAAAACATCAGTTTTTTTAGTTGCTAATTGAGAAACGGTTTTACCTTTAACATGAGGAGTTGCAGCAAGTGTTTGTACTGCATTCCATTTATCTGGAGATTCTGTCAAAATAATTTTCAAATTGTTTAACTCTTTTGGTCCAAATTTTGGAACACTAGCTTTACCTTTTTGAATTTTAGTAGATTTCAAAGTTTCCATAGCGTTATCTACGCTAAAATCTGCTTTTTTGAAACTATCTGGAGCTTGTTCTGGTAATTTAGTTTTTTCTGCTTTTTTTGATGGTCTTAACTTTGGAGCATTGATTTGAGTTAAGTTTTGAACATTCATGTCTGACATTTTCTTATTATTCCTTCTTTTCCTAATTAAATTTTTCCTAAGAGAACCTTGTATTCCTACTATAGCATGAAAAAACGTCAAAAATTTATTTGCTATTCAAATAGCAATTGAAATTAAATTTTTTACAAAAATTTACATGCCGGCAAGAAAAATTTTTTTTTAAATTTCTATTTACTTAATTTTGTTTCTAAAACAGCAATTGTGCGTGGGAAATTTTGTTGCAAGTATTGGGAACGTATTGCCAATGGTTCATAAGATTTACCTTCTGACAAAATTGCGTTTGATTCTGCAATTGTTTCACTCAAGCCACCTGTTTCACCGCCGTAGTGGTTTAATGTATTCATAAAATAATCCATGTGTTCTCTTTGCGTATCAGGATATGCTTTAAAGAATGCTTGTTTTTCTTCTTCAAATGTTTTATTTACATCTTTATCCATTGTAAGAGATTTTTTCATAGATTCTTCAATATTTTTCAAATCATCATCTACATCACGATAATCTCTTGCATGTCCTAATTCGTGCAAGAACAAAAATTCATCACTACCTGATGAAATAGAACGGCAAGAACCATTATAATATGAATCAAGTGGGTCATTTATGCTTTCTAAAAAGTCCACAGTTTCGCCAAGTTTAATTAATTCTTCACCTGGAAATTGTTTTAATGTAGAAAGTAACTGTTTTTTATCTCCAATAAAGTTATCTTTTGCAGTAAACTTCGCTTTTTTATTTTTATCTTGTAAACTTTGAACAGAAATTTCGTTTTCATTTACGTTAATTTCGTATTTATCATCATTTTTTGATGAAATAAATTTGTTTTCATTAATTTCTTCAAAAGTTTGGCTTTTATTCAAAAGAACTTTGCCATTTTTATCTGTAATCTTGTAATCTACAATACGATTGCCTTGTGGGTCGTTTTCATATAAATATTGAGTTCTAACTCCTTCTGGCGAAGTCATATCTTTTTGAATAGAAACAATGCCTGTTTTCTTGTCAATTTTACCTGAAGAAAGCACTTTTTGCTTACCTTCTGGAGTTTTTCTCACAATATCATAAACACCATTCACTCGTGAGTGCGAAGTATATTCATAATATTTAACCTTGTTATTTTTATCTTTTACAATTCTAACTTCGTTTTCAAAAACTGGTCTTCCGACTTCTTTATCCTCACGCAAAGTAACCTTAGAAACAGTATTATTTCTAAAATCTGTTGATTTTTTTACAAAATATTTTTTGCCGTTTTTGTTAGTAAAACTTGTTGTATCTTCAAGGGCTTCCCGTTTTAAATCTTTGTTTAAAACAACCTTCTTTTCGTTGTCACCTTGCAATTTTGCAGTCAAATCGTAAGCATCTTTTTCATATCTGTTACGAGCAAAAGAAACTTCTTTCAAATCTTTTCCTGCAACTTTTTCCATTTCAAGAACTTTTTCTGATACTTTATCTAAATTCGGAATATTAGGAGTTTGAGTCAATAAAACAATATTTTTTACCGATAATTTTGTTTTTGTCAAAGGTAAAGATTTTTTCAAATCCTCTGGCATTAATTTATCTGTAAATTGCATCATTTCTTTACCAGAATATTTATGATTTCCTTTTTCATCTTTAATTTCTGCAATTTGAGTAAGTGTATTTAAATGCTCTAACGGTTTTGAAGCCATTAAATATACAAAATCACCTTTGATATTTGGATTATTTGCTAATTTTGAAACAGAATCCCATTTTTTAGGTTCACCTTTTAAACTGTTTTCAATCTTAATCAATTGATTGCGTTCAAATTTCTTTTTACCGTTTTCTAAACGAACATCAGAAAGAATTTTCATAGATTTATCAAGGTCAAAATTTTCTTTTGAACTTTCAAAACTATCTGATTTCATTGGTTTTGTTACATAAGTTTTGTTAGTAATTACTTTGCCTGTAAATACAGGAGCTTTAACGCTTGTAATAGGTTGAATATTCATAAAATTTTAGGATTCCTTCAATTGCATGAAATATCGTAAAAAAATAAATTGCTACATGTATTTACAATTTGTAACCAAAAAAAAGACCACCTATCGGTGGTCGTAAAGTTTTTCTTTTTGGTTTTGGTTATTTTGGTTTGGTTTGGTTTTTGGTTTGGTTATTTTTTAAAAACATTTTTAAAGAAGTTGCATACACCATTTTTTACTGAACTAAACGCATTTGATGCACCTTCTGTATAATTGTAATTTTTTACTGATTTTATTACATTTTTACCTTTGCACAATGCAACACCAGCTAGAACTGTAACTAATGCAGCAGTTGCAACTTTTTTAAGGAAATTTTTATCTGTCATTGTCTTTTTTGCTTTTGTAGCAAAATTATCATTTTGAGGTTGGTTTTGCATTTGAACACCACCTAACAAATTTGTGTTGTAGTTTACACCACCAACATTAGTGTTGTTAAGATATGCAGCTGCATCAAAATCAAGAACTCCGCCGTTCACTAAATAATCCATTGAATGTGGCAATGTCATATCTTTTGTAACCTTAACCTTAAAAATTTCCTACCTTACTTACATTTTTATAAAGTATTTTTTTATGAAAAAATTGCCATGAGTTTTTTTATTTGTTAAATTATATTACATAATGATTAAAAATAAGGAAACACTAAAATATTTTATTCCGCTAATATTCATTACTCTAGCGGTTTTGGGGATAACTTACTCTCATCATAACGGCTTAATTATTGATTGCGGAAGAGAGGCATATTATCCACAAGAGGTGCTTAATGGAAAAGTTCTATATAAGGATTTGTTCAATATTTACGGACCTTTCAGCTATCTTTTTAATGCTCTTCTTTATAAAATATTTGGAAATAACCTAAACACACTTTACATGGCAGGTTCTGTTTGTGCTTTAGGGATAATTTCGACAATATTTTTTATCGCAAAACGCTTTTTATCAACCTCTTTTGGATTTTACCTAAGCTGTTTTGCACTTGCAATCGGTGTTGTACCAGTTTATGTTTTTAATTATGTTTATCCATATTCCTTCGGAATGACTTATGGCCTGTTGGCATGTTTAGTTTCAATGTTGGCTTTTACACAATTTGCAGACAAAAAAAATATTTCCGCTCTTTATTTTGGAATGTTTTTTGCGGGACTTGCGGTTTGTTGTAAATATGAATTTGTAGCGTTTTTGCTGATTATTCCATATATTTTGTTCAAAACAAAACCAAACTTTAAAACTTGTATGGCTGGAATTTTTTCCCTTTTTGCAATGCCAATTCTTTGTTTTGGAATTCTTTTTGCACAAGGGTTAAGAGTTATCGACCTAATTGATGCATTAAATATCGCAAACGTAATGGCACATACACAAACTCTAAACTATTTTTATGTACATTCTGGAATTTTCTTTCATAAGCAAACTCTTGGGCTAATCATATTAACTTTTTTAGGCTTTATGTTTCCTTTTTTAATTTATATTGCGCCTATTATGTTCAAAAATAAACTTACAAACCCTGTTGTAAATTTAATTTTGACATACACAGGAATTTGCTTACTATTTGTATTTAAAGTTGGTTCTTTCTATGATTTATATGCCTTTACACCTTGTTTATTGCTACTCTTGGTATTAATCAATTACAAAAAATTATGGAAGGATTTGCCACTATTTATTTTAGTTGTCGGAACATTTTTGATTAGCTTAAAAATATTCTGGGGATTAATTTTGAACTCTTACGGAATATATTACTTGCCACTAATCATTATCGCAATTTTTGCAATGTTTAAGGACAAATTCAACTTAAAAGAAATTGATTACATCGGATTTTTCATACTTGTTTTAGCAATTTTAATCGGAGTTTCAAACTGTAAATTCTATATTGCTAAAAACCATACTCTAACTACACAAAAGGGTATTATTTATGTAAAAGAAAAACATTATCAAACGACTAAAAAATTATTTGAATACATAGAAAAAAATACTCAAAAAGATGATAAAATCTTAATTCTGCCTGAAGGAATGATGATAAATTACCTTACAGATAGAAAAACAGATGATTTTTATAATACATTGCTACCATTATATGAAGAAACCTTTGGCAATGAGCAAATTATTGAGCATTTTAAAAAATCCATGCCAGAATACGTAATTTTTAATAGCTGGGATTCTTCAGACTACTACTTTAGTATAATTTGTAAAGATTACCTGTTTGATTTTTGCAACTTCGTGAAAAAAAATTATAAAGAAGAAATCAAGCTATCAGGCGATTTCAACTATACAATTTATAAAAAGAAATAAACCCTATTGACGAACATTGTAAAATTTTGTAAACTTTTCATGACTTTTTCCACAAATCATTAAACTTTCAACAGAGAGATACCGATATAAAAAATGTCGGTAGTCAAAAAGGGTAGAAAATATGGCAGATTTAATTAATCAAAATAATTTAGGTGCTAATAATACCTTGAACGCAGGTAGTGCTGGTAGCAACAGTAACAACCTACGTCCTTCAAAACCTTTTGGCTTAAATGTAAAAGTTCCAGAAAGAACTATTAAACAAATCGGCGATTCAGTAAAAGCTAATGCAGGCGCTGGCATTAACGGCATTTTCAGCTACTTAGCTAAAAATGAACGTGTATTTGACGGCACAGTAAATAAACAATTAGACAACTTATTCGTACAAGATTTTAATACAAAACAAATCCTAAAAGACGCTGATATGCACGCAGGTCATCATTTTGAAATGGATATGTAAACAAGTTTTTTAAATTATAAATTTCCTTATTCCTTATTCCCTATATTTTTTATTCAAAGCCTAAATACTCATATTTAGGTTTTTTATTTTTTTAAAGACAATAAGGGTTAAGACTATAAGTGGTTAAGTCGATTTATAATAAAATTCTTACGTCACCCCGTATTTATTACGGGATCTTTTATTAAAATATCAATAAAAAACGGCTTTGATATCAAAGCCGTTTTTTATTATTTTTCTTTTACCGAACCTTTACCTTTATGTTCGTCATAAGCACCGTTCCAAAGACTTGGATTATCTTTTCGTACGTATGTTATATCTTCTTTGTTTTGTTTAACTTCATTGTTTCCAGAAACAAAAACTTTTCCGTCTACTGAATGTTGATTTCCACTTGGAACAGGTTCACGATTACCGAAAATTCCTCTGTAATGTTCGTTTTTGTCATCATCTTTGATTGTTACAACATCTCTAGCACCGTCGTTTTGAGACACATCAACTTTTGTATTACGACAACCTTTCAACGTATAATCATCTTGTTTATTAGTACCTGTAATTTTAGCACCATTCATACGGTAAAAATCAATATCAACATTGCCTGTTTTAACTTCTTTACTACCAATATTAATCATTGTTGGATCAGTACCGTAATCGATGCCAAATTCTCCGTCAGCTACACTATAACCAAATGGTGATTTTTGAGTTTTTGTTTCATCATGCATTTCTACAACTGATTCGTTTTTAGCAGCTTGATTTGGGAATACAACATGAGTTCCGTCACGCAAGAAAACGCTGTTCATAACCTTTCCGTCTTTTTTAATTACTTCTGATTTTTGCACGTCATTCTTGTTGAAACGAACTCCACCAATATTAATGTTGTTATTATCAGGCATAAAACCTCCTTATTATCGTATATTTATATAAGTATAATTATACAATAAAATTGCTTTTTCTTCTATTATTACCCTCTTATTATATAATATAAGCAAGTTTCGATTATTTAATTTACACTTACATTTATTTAAACAAAAATAAGGCGCAGTGAAAAATTCACTGCGCCTTATTTTATTAAATTTAAAAATTATTTATTCTTTTTCTGCTAATTTTTCTCTAATTTCTTTTTCAATACTAGCCATTGTTTCAGGGTTATTAGCTAAAAATTCTTTTGCCTTTTCACGTCCTTGACCCAATTTTTCATCTTTATAACTAAACCAAGAACCTGATTTATCAACAATATTCATTTTTACACCTACATCTAAGATGTTTCCGAATTTACAAATACCTTTACCAAAAATAATATCAAATTCTGCTGTTCTAAATGGCGGAGCAACCTTATTTTTCAATACTTTTACTTTAACGTGATTACCCAAATCGCCGTTTTCACCTTTGATTGTTTCAGTTCTTCTAATTTCCATACGTACAGAAGAGTAGTATTTAAGAGCATTACCACCTGTTGTAGTTTCTGGATTACCAAGAACGAAGCCTATTTTCATACGTAATTGGTTGATAAAGATAACAGTAGTATTTGTTTTTCCGATAATACCTGTCAATTTTCTAAGTGCTTTACTCATCAAACGTGCTTGTAAACCCATTTGTTGGTCTTCCATTGAGCCATCAATTTCTGCTTTCGGAACTAATGCAGCTACTGAGTCAACAACAATAATATCTACAGCACCTGAACGAACCAATTCTTCAGTAATATCAAGTGCTTGTTCACCTGTATCTGGTTGAGAAATAAGCAAGTCTTCAATCTTAACTCCAATATTTCTTGCATATTCAGGGTCTAAAGCATGTTCTGCATCAACGAATGCTGCAATTCCGCCTTTCTTTTGACATTCAGCAACTATGTGTTGAGCTAAAGTTGTTTTACCAGAAGATTCTGGACCATAAATTTCAATAATTCTTCCTCTTGGAATACCGCCAATTCCCAATGCGATATCAAGATCTAAAGAACCTGTTGGAATTGATTCTACACTTACTGAAGGTTTGTCACCTAACTTCATAATAGAACCTTTACCAAAGTCTTTTTCTATTTTTTCAATAGCAAGTTTTAATGCTTTTTCACGTTCTGGAGAAACACCTGTTTCTTGCTTTTCTTTTTCTTTAACTGCCATTACACTTTATCCTTATATTGTATAATCTTTCACTTCGTATTTTTTGTAAAAACCAAAACCGATTTTTTCAAATTTTTCAAGTTCCATTTTCATATGAACATTTTCACGATTTAGTTCTATAATCTTGTTTTTTAGTTTTTCGTTTTCAGTCTGAACCTTAATCAATTCAGCCGCCATACCTTCTACACCTTGCATCTTTTCTTCTAATTTTTTATCCAAAGTGTCTAAAATGTTGTTAGAAATTTTTTCTTCCATTTGACTGAAAGAACTCATAATTCTATCTACAACAGCATTTGGGGTAATTCTAACTAAACTACTTTTCATATTTTTAGCTTCTTGAAGTCGTTTTACATCATTATAAGAAAAATAGGTTAAACCTCTACGATTACGTTTTGGAACAATTGATGCACGTTTGCACAAACTTATAATTTCTTCATTGTCAGCGTTTAAAATATCTCTAACTTCGCTTGGCGAAAGAGTTATATCACTTAAACTTTGTGTTGCCATATTTCCCCTACCCTTAATTTTATTGTATTTGAGTTAGTGCAAAAAAACAAATTTTTACTTATTTTCTTTTAATTTATGTTAAGAAAATATTTCAACCAACCAAATAAGAATATAATCTGCGCAAAAGCTCATCTCCACCTTCTGCCCAACAAATTAACAAAATTACTATACTGATAATTAATGCATATATAAAATCTTTTTTCTTCATTTTTGTATTTTAACATCAAAATTTTTATTATAGAATTAATATTATGAAAAATTCAATTATAGCTTTATTTTTATTAATAATTAATGTTTTATTTTGTACTCAAATTTTTGCAGAAGAAGAAATTCCTACTATAAAATTTAATAACAAAATTTATACTCTAAAATACGCTAAAAGTATTGATAATAATAACGAAATTCTAAACGAATTTACGACAACTAATGAAAGCGCTGAACCTCACAAGTGGACTGAAATGGTTTCAATACATTATTTTCCAAAAACAAAAATGGTGCCGAAACTATTTATTGCTGATTATTATGCAATTCAACGCTCTATTTATCCTCAATTTTACGATTATGGTGTAAGAGAATTTGTAAGCCCTCGTGCCTATGTGGCAGATTATATTGGCTCTTATTCAGTTATGAAGGAAGATGCAACCTCTAAATATTTAGAATATAATCTTTGTGGATTTAGTACTTATAATGGCAATAATTATATTGTACAATTTTCTAAAATATACCGTTTTAAAGACCATACAGACGTCAGTAAGGCTCTAAATCAAATATTATCAGATAACACATATTATTTAATACACATTCAAGAAAAACTTAAAAACAAACCAAAACCTTACATGCAAGAATATCAATCAAAAAATTCGACAAAACTTCATTCTCAAACAATGATGTTTGACGATGTTGTTGAACCAAAATTTGAAAATGATGAAATGTTAGACGAACTTTTAAAAAATAAATAAAATTAAATTTTTAACAAAAAAAAAGCCTCCCGAACGGGAGGTTAAATTTTGAATAAATAATTGAGAGAGAGAGTATTAATAAATTAAATTGAGTTGATTAAATTTCCTTACCTTTTCCTAAAACCTTCATTCACTTTGGAATGTGTTTGTTTAAATCTGTTTTACTATATCCTTTCTTTGATATTAGTTATTGATAATTATAGTCGATGACTTGAATTATTGCTTCACTCGGACAAGTCGCTCATTTCACTATCGTTGTCATTCGCTATGTCCTCGATACTTCGGGCTGGGTTCGCTTCGCTCACGCGGCGCCCTACGCAAAATTCAATTAAGCGATAAAGTTTGAACCCATCATTGAAGCACCGTGGAAGAAAGATTCTTTCATAATACCTCTTAATGATTTTGCTCTTACGTCTTTTTTTGCTTCTGCGTTGATTGCTTGAGTTGATGTTTTGTAAGCGTCTGCTGCAACTTGTGAAAATAACATTGACATCTTTTAAAAAATCCTCTCTTGCTCTCGTACTTATATAAAGGATTTCTTTCTTTAAAAATTGCTTTTTTTGTTTTATTTATATTTACAAAACTTAACACAAAGACGTATTAGCACGTCGTTATTGACGTTCTAAGGTGTGTTAAGTGACATAACGATATTTTTTTATTCCTATATATATAATTTAAGTTTATTTATTCCTAAAAATTGCC
>SAMEA104315421__coassemble_498_pt1 | contig 81444 bp, 73 predicted proteins | sample SAMEA104315421__metabat2_low_PE_020 | metagenome-assembled genome bin SAMEA104315421 (sample SAMEA104315421) | gut metagenome | biome: Monkey gut; feature: monkey-associated habitat; material: faeces | place: China | collected 2013
AATCGGCGCTTCGCAGTTTTAAATAATATGTGAGAAAGTATTAAAGTAATCTGAAATAACATTTATAAGCATTGGCAAAATCCACATTAGAATAGCCGCACCAAAAACGGGTTTGAAAAGGAAGGACAATTGGAATACGTTTACTTGTGGAGCTGTTTTAGAAATTACACCCAAGATAATATCTTGTCCTAAAGTTGCCAACAGTACAGGGGACGCAATTTGAAGCCCCATGTATAAAACATTTGAGGATAAACTTATTAAATAATCCATATTTACAAGTTTATTCAACGGAATTGTACTTGCGTAAATCGGAAAGATTTCAAAACTTTTATCTATTGCTTGAAATAACCAATAAGCACCGCCGATTTGTAAAAAAATTACAATGCCCAAAACGCCGAAAAATCTGCCTAAAATAGAAACTTGGCTTGAAGTTGTAGGGTCTAAAACCATTGCAGAAGATAACCCCATTTGCATGTTAATCATATCGCCACCTGCTTCAATGGCGGCAAGGATTAATTGAGCCATGTAGCCAATAATCATACCTGCAGCAGCGTTTAGGAGTAGTGCTAAAAGTAAATCCCCATGCGCAGGTTGACCTTGTGCATTTACTAAAGGTAAGAAAATTAGTGTCAAAAGGAAGGATAAGCCTAATTTTACTAAACCTGGAATTTCCTTTCTGTTTAAAACAGGTGCAAATCTTACAAAACCCAACATTCTTGCAAAGATAACTAGTCCAGCGCACATATTTGCGATGAATCCAGGAATCAAAGAGTTAAGTTGTATGATGAAGCCTTCCATATTTATTGATTATTGTACCTATTCATAATTTTTTGAGTTTCCATAAAGTCTGTTTTTGGTTCCATAACACCAGATGCCTTGTCATAACGCTTAAATTGGTCTTTGCCATGTCTGTTATAACCTGGTTTTCCGCTAGTCATACGCTTAAATTCGTCTTTATCTGGCTTTTTAAATTGATCTTGCATTTCATTTGCAAAAGGTCTTGTGTATTTGTAATAATCAGCAGGCAAAACGTAAGTGTCGTTTTTAGGTACGACGTTAAACGCCAAAGCCATGCCGTCTGTGAATAGATTTGATAAAATTCTAACAAATCCAACACCACCGATTACAATTACAAGGAATACAGCCAAAATTTTAGGAGCTGCAGCAATAGTTTGTTCTTGAACTTGGGTTACGGCTTGCAAAATACCTACAACAAGACCGATACCAGCAGCTACAAGTACGCAAGGCATTGAGATTGAAAGCATTACGACAAAACCTCTTGCCATATATTCCATTAACATTTCCATAGTTTTTACCTCTTTTAGTTATAACTTTGTACCAGACCCTGAACAATCAATGCCCAACCGTCAACCGCAATAAATATAAGCAGTTTGAATGGTAAAGAAATGATTGTTGGTGATAACATGAACATACCTAGTGCTAATAAGATGTTTGCTACAACCAAGTCTAATACGATAAATGGTACGAATACGATGAAACCAATTTCAAAAGCTGTTTTTAATTCGCTGATAATGTAAGCTGGAGCAACTTGCCAAATTGTAATTTCATCTGGACTTTCTGGTCTATCATTGCCAGAAAGCTCTATAAAGAATGCCAAATCCGTTTCACGGGTTTGTTTTAGCATAAATTCTTTCAATGGTTTAGAACCTTTTTCTATTGCTACGATTAAGTTCTTTGTTTGCTTGTAAGGAGCTTGACCTTGTTCATAACATTGTTGGAATACTGGTCCCATAGTGTAGAACGTCAAAATCATAGATAAACCGATGATTACAATTGACGGTGGAACAGATTGTGTACCCATCGCAGTTTTTAGCATTGAAAATACAATGATAAATCTTAAAAAACTTGTCATGCAAGCGAATACAAACGGTAATATCGAAAACATTGACATTACTAAAAGCATTTGTATAACGGGATTTATATCCTTAAAAATGTCTGACATACTATTTCTACCTTCTTTTTAACCTATTAATAATTTACGCCTTGTTCTTCTAAATTAGCTTTATCAATTTCATCTAATTCGTTAGTATCATTTGTAACTAAGTTGTTAGAATCTAATTTAGAAATTAAAGTTGTTCTTTCTAAATCTGCTGCAATCAAAAAGCGTTCGTTGCCAGCTTTTATGATGTACAGAGTTTTTCTTGAAGACAAGCCTAAACCGTCTTCGATTGATAACAAACCTTTTTTGTTGCCTGTAAAGTTTGTTATTGCAAACTTTTTATATGCAAATAGAGCGAAACAGATTAGCCCTATCATAGCCATTGTGTATACTGTGAAATTTAAAATGTAGTGTCCCATTTGTTATTTAATCCTTTAATGATTTTTTATTTAAAGTCTATAAGCAGTTAAGCCCTTAAGTGGATAAGTCGAATTATAATTGAACATAAATAGACTTATAGGCTTAATGTCTTTATTAGATATCTTCGTCATCAAGTTCAAAATCGCTGTAATCGAAATCCTCATCGCCTTGACCATCTTGAGGCATATCGCCCATTTCTTGCATAGGTTCGCCAGCCATTTCATCTTGATGCATTTCCACATCGCTGTCAGGAATTGGCAATTCTTGTTGCATTTCTGGCATTGGTTGAGGTGCTGGTGCAGACGGTGCATCAGCGAAAATGTGGTTGATTTTTACGCCATAGCGGTCGTTTACGATAACAAGTTCGCCTGTTGCAATTGTTTTTTCTTCAACTTTTAGCGTAATGTTGTTGTTGTAAACAGAGCCGATATCTACAACCAAACCGTCTTCGATATTTTTTAATTCGCCCAAAGAAATTTTTACTTTGTCGAATTCTGCGCCCATTTCCACCTGAATACTGTCCCAAAGGTTTGCTGGTGGCATGTTTGAAGCCATTTCTTCTTCTCCTCCGTTATCTACTGATATAATTAATGCTGGGTTAGGGGCTATTCTAAAATCTTTGGAGTAGCCCATATATTGCAAATTCATAAGCTGAATGTTGCTATTGTCTAAAACTACAATGTCTTCGACTTCTAAAGATTTTAAATCTTTTACTGTAAAACTTGTTGTGCCAACAGAGATGTTGACCTCTACTAAACTACCCAAGAAAGAGTCATTAGAGAATTTCTGTTCTCCTAGCTGAATTTCTTGTGGCGAAATTAAAGTGTTTGGGAATGAAACGATAACTTTACCACATCTTCCAGATTCGTTGTCTTTAATCATGAAGGTTAAATGTACGGTGTCGAATTTCTTTACTGTGCCATCATATTGTTGTGGTATAAAGTTAGAGCTTATAAAATTATATAAATTATCATTGTAAGCCGTTATTAATTTTGCTTCAAGTTCTGTAATTTGATTGATTTGAAACGCTTTTTTAGAAGGTCCTAAACTTCGTTCTAAAATTACCCTAACGGCTTTGTCAGAGCTTCTGATGTAAACTTCGTTTTTAGCATCAACCTTAATTTTGGTAACAAAATAACTATCATCTTGGAAAAGAGTGTTCATATTTTGACTGACAGAAACAAGTTTGAAGTGTAACCCACCTAAAAGAAAATCGTCAGATGCGCTTTGTAGTGCATTGTTGAATGCACTATCAAACCAGCTGAATTCAGCCAATAATTTTTTTGTACTTGTACTTAACGCTTCTGTCATTCCCCGTAAGTCCCTTTTTGGGTTTTAACTTATTACTTTCCCGTTTATAGCATAATTGTATTTCTGTAAAGTGGCATCATTCGTTTAGAGGATTTTGCATAGAGTGAGTGCAACGCACGAAACTCGAAGTAACGTGAGCATAATGAGTGCCAACGAAGTGAAACGAATGCTTGCTCACGTGAAGCAATAATCCGATAGAGGATTTTTTTTATTTATGAAGTATGCGAAATATTTTTGTTGTTTGACTAGGAGCTTATTTTGTTAAAATATTGCATAAATAATTTTTTGTAATACAATTATGGCGTAGATATACTTTTACAAACAAAAGGAGAACTCAAATGAGTGAAAGAAAATTAGTAGGAACAGAAGAAATGTTCAAAAAAGCATTAGCTGGCGGTTACGCTATTGGTGCTTACAATGTTAACAACATGGAAATTTTACAAGGTATTGCAGAAGCAGCTGAAGAAACTCGTTCACCAATCATTTTACAAGTTTCAGCAGGTGCTAGAAAATACGCTAACCAAACATACTTAATCAAATTAGTTGAAGCAGCTTTAGCTACAACAACAGTACCTATTGCATTACACTTAGATCACGGTGCTGACTTTGAAATTTGTAAAGCTTGTATCGACGGCGGTTTCTCATCAGTAATGATTGACGGTTCAAGATTCCCATTTGAAGAAAACGTAGCAGTAACTAAGAAAGTTGTTGAATACGCTCACGAAAGAGGAGTTTCTGTAGAAGCTGAACTTGGTAAATTAGCTGGTGTTGAAGATGATGTTAATGTATCAGATAAAGATGCTAAATATACAAATGTTCACGAAGCAGTTGAATTTGTTAAACAAACAGGTTGTGATTCATTAGCAATTGCTATTGGTACTTCACACGGTGCTTACAAATTCAAAGGTGAAGCAAAATTAGACTTCGACAGATTAAAAGAAATTAAAGATGCATTAAAAGAAGCTGGTTTTGGTGATTATCCAATCGTTCTTCACGGTTCATCATCAGTACCAAAAGAATTCGTAGAAAAATGTAACAAATTTGGTGGTAACTTACCAGATGCACAAGGTGTTCCAGAAGACATGTTAAACTATGCTTCTAAACACGGTGTAGCTAAAATCAACATTGATACAGACTTACGTTTAGCTATGACTTCAACTATCAGAGAATTCTTCATTGAACACCCTGAAAAATTCGACCCTCGTGAATACATGGGACCTGGTAGAACAGCAGTTAAAGAAATGGTTATGCATAAAATGAGAGATGTATTAGGAACAGCTGGTCACGCTGATGACTAATTCATAACTCAATAAGTTATAAACATTAAAAAGGTTAAAGGCATTTTTGTCTTTAACCTTTTTTTTGTGTTGTTAGGTAAAATATTTAAATTTTGTATTAACTTTTATAGGCTCAAATTTAAAAATAAGTGTTATCTTTACATTCATATTAAGATGATATCAAGATATTATTAGTTTAGACATGTTTATAATATAATATACACAATAGGTACATTAGAATAGGGGAATTATTTTGAAAACTTCCAAGCTGACATCATTTATTTTTGGCGCATTAATTTTAGGCGTATTTATCGGTTGGTTATTTCCATCATTTGCAGTTAAACTAGACCCATTGGCAAAAATCTTTTTAAATATGATTAAGATGATTATTGCACCATTATTGTTCTCCACATTGGTTGTTGGTATTGCAGGACATGGTGATATCAAAAGTTTAGGTAAAATCGGTTTAAAAACTATAATTTACTTTGAGATAGTTACAACAATTGCCTTGTTAATTGGTTTAGCAATGGGTAACTTAGTTCAACCAGGTGTTGGTGTAGGTGTTAATGCAAGTGCTCATGATATGCAAGCGGCTCAACACTTGGCAACAATTAATACAAATAATTCTTTGAGCGGAATGATTATCGGTATGTTCCCAACTTCTGTTGTTAAGGCAATGGCAGACGGTAACTTACTTCAAATCGTAATCTTTTCTCTATTCTTCGCAGTTGCAATTTGTGCAGTTGGTAAGGCTGCAAAACCTGTTTTAGATGTCTTAAATTCAACTGCAAAAATAATGTTTAAATTTACAGAATATGTTATGTACTTCGCTCCTGTGGGTATTTTGGGTGCGGTTGCTTCTGCTATTGGCTCAAACGGTATTGGAGTATTAAAAAGTTATGGTAAAGTAATTTTCTGCTTATACGCAGCGTTAGCAATATTTATCGGTTTAGTTTTACACGGTGTATGCTCAATTGTAAGAGTTCCATTTTGGAAACTTATGGGTGCATTGAAAGACCAAATTTTATTAGCATTTACAACTTCAAGTTCAGAAGCTGCCTTGCCAAAATCTATGGAAATTATGGAAAAATTTGGTGTTCCAAGAAACATTGTAGCGTTTGTAATGCCAACTGGTTATTCATTTAACCTTGACGGTTCAACTTTGGGGGTTGCCGTTGCAGTATTATTTTCTACACAAATTGTAGGAATTAACTTGAATTTTGAACAACAATTAGTTATGATGTTAGCGTTGATGTTTGCTAGTAAAGGTATCGCAGGTGTGCCAAGAGTATCATTAATCGTACTTGCAGGTACTTTGACAACATTTAACTACCCAATTGTAGGTGTTGCAATTCTATTAGGTATTGACCACATTTTAGACATGGCACGTACAGTAACAAACTTGATTGGTAACTCAATCGCAACAGTTGTTATTGCCCGTTGGGAAGGTCAATTTGACGACGAAAAAATGCAAAAATATATTTCTAAAGAAAAACGTCGTAAAGAACTTTTAGCATATTTTAGCTCAAAAAGACAACAACAAAAAAATAATCAATTAGTAAATGAAGGATAAGTTGGAAATGACAGAGAACGAAAAAAAAGAGTTTAAAGATACTCTTAATTTACCAAAAACCACATTAGAAATGCGTGCAAACGCAACCAAAAAAGAACCTGAAACTCAAAAGTTTTGGGAAGAACATCAGATGTATAAAAAAATGACTGAAAACAGAGATAAAGCTAATAGTTTTATTCTTCATGACGGTCCTCCATACTTGAGTTCAGAAAAAATTCACGTTGGTACAGCGTTGAACAAAATTTTAAAAGATATTTTAATCAAATATAAATCTCAAAGAGGTTACTATGCACCTTATGTTCCTGGATATGACGGTCATGGTTTACCAATTGAAAATAAAGTAGTTAAAAATATTGAAGGTGGACGTAATGCAGTTACTCCAGCAGAATTAAGACAAAAATGTCGTGAATATGCTCACAATAGCTTAAAAGGTCAAGAATCAGAATTTAAGAGACTAGGCGTTTTAGGCAACTGGGAGCACCCTTATTTGACAATTGACGGCGAATACGAAGCTGAACAAGTTAGAGTATTTGGTGAAATGTACAAAAAAGGCTATATTGAAAAAGGTTTGAAACCTGTTTATTGGTGTGCATCTTGCGAAACAGCTCTTGCTGAGGCAGAGGTTGAATACGCAGATCACACATCAACTTCAATTTACGTAAGATTTAAGTTTGATGATGAAAGCGTTAATACTTTAAAATCAAAATTTGATTTCTTAAATACAGACAAAGATATGTATGCTGTAATTTGGACAACAACTCCATGGACAATTCCGTCAAACTTAGCAATCAGCGTACACCCAAGATTTGAATATACTTTCTTTGAATACAACAACGATATTTATTATGCAGCAACAGGCTTGTTGGCTAACTTCTTGAAAGATGTTGATTGGAAAGAAGAAGATATTAAAGTTCTAGGCACTTGTAAAGGTCAAGACTTAGAAAACTTAACTCCTGTTCACCCAATGTATGACAGAAAATCACCAATTCTTTGCGGTGAACACGTTACACTAGATGCTGGTACAGGTTCGGTTCATACAGCTCCTGGACATGGTTTAGAAGACTACGAGGTTTGTTGCAAATACAAAATCGGCGTATATTCACCACTTGATTCAAAAGGTGTTTGGACTGAAGAAGCTGGCGATTTAGCAGGTATTCCTTATTACAAAGGAAATTCTATTGTAATCGACAAATTAAAAGATTGTGGCGCATTACTTGCGGCTGCGGATATTCAACACAGTTATCCACATTGTTGGAGATGTAAAAAGCCTGTAATCTACAGAGCAACTCCTCAATGGTTTGTTAAAGTTGATAAATTCAGAGATAAAGCATTAGAAGAAATTAAAAAAGTTAAATTCATTCCTGCATCAGGCGAAGCAAGAATTTCAAACATGGTTGAAGGTCGTACAGATTGGTGTATCTCTCGTCAACGTGCATGGGGTGTTCCAATTCCTGTATTCTATTGTGAGGATTGTGGCGAAGTTATTGTTACTGACGAAACAATTGAACACGTAGCAAAAATGTTTGAAAAAGAAACTTCTGATGCATGGGTTAAATATTCAGAAAAAGAACTTATGCCAGAGGGATTTGTTTGTCCAAAATGTGGAAAAACACACTTCCGCAAAGAAAAAGATATTATGGACGTTTGGTTTGACTCAGGTGTATCTTGGAGAGCCGTTGTTGAAAAACGTGCTGATGAATTAAACCACACACCAGTTGATATGTATTTAGAAGGTTCTGACCAACACAGAGGCTGGTTCCAATCTTCACTATTAACCTCAGTTGCAACTCAAGGCAAAGCACCTTACAAGCAAGTTTTGACACACGGTTTCGTATTCGGTGAAGACGGAAGAAAAATGTCAAAATCTTTAGGTAACTATATTAGACCAGATGATATTATTAAAAACTATGGTGCTGATATTTTAAGACTTTGGGCTGCATCAGTTGATTACAGAAATGATATTAAAATTGGTGATAATATCGTTAAACAACTTGCAGAAATATTTAAGAAAACAAGAAATACTGCTCGTTTCTTAATGGGTAACTTGTTTGACTTTGATCCAGAAAAAGATTATGTAAATTACAAAGACCTTAAAGACTTGGATAAATTTGCATTACACAAGTTGTACCAATTAATTGAAAATGTAACAGAAGCGTTTGAAGGTTATGAATTTTACAAATATTTCCAATGCTTGCAAAACTTTGCTGCAGTTGACTTAAGCTCATTCTACTTGGATATCGTAAAAGATAGATTGTATACTTCTGGTAAAAAATCACTTTCACGCAGAGCTTGTCAAACAGTAATGTATGAAATCTTACAAGCCTTAGTTAGAATCATTATGCCTGTAATGCCTCACCAAGCAGAAGATATTTGGCAAAATGTTCCAGAAAATCAAAAGGGCGGATTGGAAAGTATCTTGCTTTCTTCTTGGCCTGAAATGAAACCAGAATGGAACAACCCAGAATTAGAACAAGAATTTGCAAAAATCTTGAAAACTCGTGTAATTGTAACAAAAGCGATTGAACCTCTAAGAGCAGATAAAAAAGTTGGAAGCTCTTTAGAAGTTGCAGTATATGTAAAATATGACGAAAACAAGGACTTGTTAAAATCTTGTGAAAACGAACTTTGCAACATCTTTATTACATCTCAAGCTGTTGTTGCTGATGAAAAACCAGCAGACGTATTGAATGAATATACAGAAGACGGTTGCACAGTATGGGTTACAAAAGCACACGGTGAAAAATGTTGCCGTTGCTGGAAATATCGTGAATTGAACGCAGACGGTATTTGCCCAGATTGCCAAGAAGCAATTAGTGAATAAATAAAATAATTATAAGAAGAAGGCGCAAGCTATGCTTGCGCCTTCTGATTACTTAAAGTTATCAAAGTGAAAAATAAATAGTTATGTCATGCTGAACTTGTTTCAGCATCTTACCGGCGTAATATGCTATAATTAATCTATGAACAAAACATACTTTGTATATATTTTAACAAATTTTGAGGAAACAACATTTTATATTGGAGTAACAAGTAACCTTCAAAAACGAATATGGGAACATAAAAATAAGGTCATAGAAGGATTTACTGAAAAATATAATGTAGATAGATTGGTATATTACGAAGAAACAAATTCAGTCGAAACGGCGCTAAAAAGAGAAAAGCAATTAAAACGTTGGCATAGACAATGGAAGATAAATTTGATAAAAGAATTTAATCCAAAAATGAAAGATTTATTTGAGGATATAATTTAATTCAATATCTATAAAATGGTAAGGTCCTGAAACAAGTTCAGGACGACATGAAGGTACACAAAAGGCGCAAGCTATGCTTGCGCCTTCTATATATTTATAGATAATAAATTAAACTTACTATTACCAATTCATTGGGTTAAGTGGACTTATTGGACTCATTGGGTTCAATGGGTTTGACCAATCATCATCTCTGTTATTTGTTGTACTACTTGTGCTATTTGATTCAGAAGAAGATGAAGATTTTCTTGGTGACGGATAATAAGGTCCAGCTTCTACTGTAGATTCACTAAGTTTTTGTCCACCTGCTTTGTAAATGGCATTGTGTAAGCCGTTATGGTTTTCAATTTTATAAGTTGAGTTTTTATTGCGTTCAAGTCGAGTTCTATATTCTTTGTATTGTTGAGGCATTTTCATTTCTGGCTTTTCAAACTCAACAACTGCCTTTAAAATATTTTGTTGTTCAGCTTTTGGATTTTTAGTTGTTTTAGAAAACTCGTAAGCCTCGCTCATACCTTTTATCGTTAAATTAGTTTGAGCAAAAGTTTTTACTGTATCAACATCAAGTTCGCCTCTTTTCAAATATTTTTTTATTTCTTTTTGGTCTTCCTTGTCGTATCGTTGAAACCCTTGATTATTCTTGATAGCCTTAACTTCGTCCATTTGCTTAGAAACTTCGGATTTAAAAATATCAGGTAACCAATTAAATTCTTGTTTTTGAACTTGTGGTGCTTGTTTTTTTACAGGAGTACCTAGCGGATTAAGCGCTTGTGTTTGCACTTTTTGCGTAGCAACACGTGGCGTTACTCGTGGAGTAACTGCTTGAATAGGCATAATAAATTTTTTCCTTTCTATTTACTATGCCATGAGAAACGACTCTAAAATTTAAAATTGCTATAACCGAAAAAAATATTTACAAAATATAACAAAATTGTTAGCCTTTAAAATTTCTAAAAAAAATCCTCTAAACGAATGGTTGAAAAGGTTCAAAAAAGTATTAATATACTAATAGCAAATTGGATTATGCAAAAAGGAGCGATATATGTTCGGAATTAGTTCAGCAAGTAAAGAAGATGTTTTAATCGTTACTGAAGACTATGAAGTTAAAGGTACGGTTTTTAATATTGGTTTTTCTAAGAAAAACCGTTTTTTAAGTGATTTATTAAACAAAGCAAATAAAAACTTTATTGCAGTAAAAGATTGCGAAGTTACATATAAAAATAGACAAGGTGAAACAGAAAAGTTTGATTTCTTACAATTGAACATGCGTTATGTTGTAATGATTAGACCTCTAAAACCTGAGGAAAAACCTGATTATGTTGCACCTATGGAAGGTTAGATTTTAATAAAAAGAAGCGGTCGGCTTTGTTTTACAAAGCCGACCGCTTCTTTTATCTTAATCTGAATATTTTAACAATATATTTGAAACCATATCAACAAAGGCTTTTTGATTGAATTCTCCTTTTACAACATATTTTTCAGCGCCTAGAGAGTGAGCTTTTCGTTTTTGACTTTCGTCACCAAGAGAACTCATTACGACTATTGGAACATCTGCATAAAGTTCGTTAGTTTTCATTTGTGATAGAAATTCTAGTCCAGACATTTCAGGCATTTCAATATCTGTAAGGATTATGTCAAAATGAATTTCGTTTATTTTCTTTAACGCATCAATTGGGTTATTTGCCGTAATTACATTGAAACCTGCGCTTGAAAGAATATTTTTTTCTAATGTTCTTGTGGTTATAGAATCGTCAATAACCAAAATGTTCTTTTGGTTTAACTTAGATTTCTTTTCTTCAATTGTAGCCACTTTTGGTTGAGTCATTGATAATTTTTTAGCGTTTTGTAGCGTTGAATTTTTGATTAAATCAATTGCATTTAAAATTAAACAGGTTTCTCCTGTTGCAAGGGTTGTAACCCCTGAAATATTTTTAATTCTGTATAATGGTGGTGACAATTTTTTGTGTAGAATTTCTTGTTCGCCAAGCAACTTATTTACGATAATACCAATAACTTTGTTGTTTGTTTCAATAATGATTATTGTTTTCATATCGCTTTCTTCTTGAAAGCCTTTAAGGTTTAGAAGATATGCAAGATTGTATACAGGAATATTTTTGCCGTTGTGTAAAATTGTCAAACTTTCGTGTGTGCGGTAAATTTCTTTGTCACTTCTACAAACTACAGTGTTAATAACTGACATTGGAAGCGCAAAGGTTTGATTAGCCGATTGAATTAAGAAGGCTGTAAGTGTCGCCATTGTTACAGGTAATTCAATTTGAATTTTGCTACCAACATTGAATTCAGAAACAACTTTTACTGTACCGTTAAGTTGCGCAATTTTAGATTTTACAACGTCCATACCGATACCACGTCCAGATATGCTTGTAACCTCGTCGCCTGTTGTAAACCCTGGATAGAATACGATATTCATAATTTCTTCATCACTCATATCGCTAATTTCTTCCGCTGTTAAAAAGCCTTTATTTAGAGCCTTTTCCTTAATTTTTTCAATGTTGAACCCTTGACCGTCGTCGATAACTTCAATCAAAATCTTGTTGTCTAGATGTTTTGCATTAATTTGAATGTGACCTGTTGGGTTTTTACCCAATTCTCGTCTACGTTCTGGAGTTTCAATACCGTGATCAATAGAGTTTCTAATAATGTGGATTAAAGGATTTTTGATTTCTTCAATAATCTTTTTATCAACGCTGGTTTCACTACCTGTGATTGTTAATTCAACCCCTTTTCCTCTTTCGTGAGCAATATCTCGAACCATTCTGCCGAATAGGTGGAATACTGTTGCAAGCGGTAATACACGAATGTTTTTAATCATTCCGTCAAAATCGTCGATTAAGATACGCATTTTCATATCATCTTCAATGTTAGAACGTTGAGTTTGCGCAATCCCAGAGGCAATCGAATTTAACTTTTTGCTTTGCTCGGTAAGTGTATTGAGCATTTGCTTTATAAAAATGATAGAAGAAGTATCAGTTTCGCTGTCTTGTTTTGAAAAACGTTTGTCATAACTTTTCATGTGGCGAATTAATTTTGAAAAATCCTTTTGCCAATCCTCTAACTTGTCATTTAGATTGTTTAATTCGCCCAATTGTTTTGTTGTTTTTATTTTTGTTGCAATAAGCTCACCGATTTGACTTACCATTGCATCAAGTTTTGAAGATTCTACATGAAGCGTTTTGATTTCACCTGTGTCAAAAATCTTTGTAAAATCTTTCATTTTTGAAAAATTGCGAGGCTTTTGTTCTGTTTGGCTAGGTTCATCAAGTTGTTGCGCAGGGACTATTTCTGCTGTTGTTTGCGGATTGGCAAGCTCTACTAATTGTCTTGCAACAGTTAGTTGTTGTGCTAAAAGGGCGCTGTCATCTTGAGACCGTTCACCGTTGATTGTTGCATAACAAAATCTTGTTGCGTTTGAAAGAATTTCAATTACGGATTCATCAAGTGTTATGTCTAGTTTTTTTGTGAATTCAATAATTGATAAAATTTTGTCTAAAACCGGTGTGATTTCTGATTTTGGGTTGCTTTCTTTTAAACCTTTGAAAGTTTTTTCTAAATCCTCATAAGTTTCAGATGAAGTTTCAAGTGTTTTAATTTTGCCCAAAATATCTTCAATATTGAAGTTTGAAATAATTTTAGGACTAATGATTTCTTCATCAAGAATAATTTCAGGTTCTATAACGTTGTTTTCTTCTTCTGCAATTTCTGGAACTTCGTATTCCTCGTCACCAAACGCATAGCCATAGTAATCAATCGTTTCAAGATTGTTAATTTCGCACAAATTTGTAAGCTGATTGATAATGTTGTCCATTGCTTGTTGAATTTCTGCGACTTCTTCTAACGTAAGTTCAGTATTGCATTTCTCAATGATATCAAGTTTAAGTTTGATAGTTTCAAGTGTTGATTTTATGTCGTAATGATTAATCTGTTCAAAATAGCCAAGTAATTCTGTAACAAGGCTTAAAAGCTCTTTGATAGAGTTGTTTTCAATCTTTTCAGACAATTTTATAACGCATTTTAGAGTTTTTATAATAGTTGAATTGTAGTGATGATAATATTTTATCAAATTAGCTCTGCTGAACTCTTTTGGCTTGTCCGACCTACGTCTTTGAGGTGCTTCAATATTTGGGTTAGCTTCTTTAACTTCAATTGTAGGTTCTTTAGTTTTTTGTAGATTTTGAATATTTTCAAGCTCTTTTGTTTGAGTATCGACTTCAGAGGGGCTAAATTTTTCTTTACCTGTTTCAATAGATTGCTCAATAATTTTTGAAATTAAATCGACTGTTTTATACATAACATCGGCGATTTGAGGAGTTATAGCAAGTTTGTCTTCTTTAGCTAAACCTAAGGTATCCTCTAATTTGTGTGCAAGGTTTTGGGTTGCTGTGAACCCAATCATTCTAGAAGCACCCTTCAAACTATGAGCATCTCTAAATAGAAGGATAATTAAATCCTTGTTTGCCGGCGATTTTTCAAGCGCCATAAGGTTATCGTTTAAACGAGTAACGATTTCTTCGGATTCAACACGAAAAATATTTAAAATTTCTATCAACTCGTCGTTTTGAAATTCCATTTTCTAACCTTACATTTTTGCAGATGATTCTTCGTTGTAAACTGTTGTCATTTCGTCAATTTGACCAACACATTTTTCTAATTCTTGTAAGAAATTGCCGATTTCATCACTAAATTCTAAAATTGTAGAGTTAAATTCGGCAGAAAATGCACTTTGTGTATCTGCTGTAATTCTTGAAACATTTTCAGAAATTGATTTTACACCGCTTGTAATTTCTTCAAGGTTAGATTTTGTAAAACTAGAAGTTTTAACAACTTGTTCAATTTCTTTTGTACCTTCTTCTGTTGCCATAACTGTAGAATTAGTAACATTTTGAATATCATTAATTAATGAAGAAATTTTTGTGGTAGCTTGTTTTGATTCGTCAGCAAGTTTTCTAATTTCACTTGCAACAACAGCGAAACCTTTACCATGTTCACCAGCTCTAGCGGCTTCTACTGCGGCATTTAAGGCTAACATATTTGTTTGCTCAGCAATATCTTCAACCAAACCTACGTTTGAACCAATTTGCTGATTGTATTCAGAAAGGTCTAAAATTAAATCTGCAATAATTTGAATACGTTGTTTTAAAAAGTCTAACTTTTCAGAGTTTTCAACCATTGCATCATGTTCTTTTTTTGTTGCATTGACTGACTTTTCAACTTGAGAAGAAAGAATTTGAGAAATTTGTTTTGTTCTAACATTTGCTTCCTTAATTGTTTCAAAATTTGCAACACAGTCTTGAGTTGTTTTTAAGTATAAATCAAGAGTTTTTCTGTGTTTTGCAATCAAATCTTCTAAAACTGTTTTCAATTGACTGATATCTTTAATTTTTGTTGTAAGATCTCGTCTTATTGTTTTGTCAATCCATAGTCTAAGCAGGTAATATACAAAAACGTTTAAAATAAGCATAATAGAAATAAATGCGAAGGCTCTTGCCATTGGAATATTAAACGTTAAAATTAATGAAAATAGACCAAAGTCAGCTAAAATTAAGAAGGTTTCAATGGTATATTTTATAAACATCTTTTCCAAGATAGTAAAATTGAATTTATTGAACATAAAGGACTCCTTGCTATATAAATATTTATAGTATAATTATATTACAAATAAGGATTATTTGACGATGAAAAATAAAGTTTTACTTATAGATGATAGCAAAACTCAATTAGATGTTATGAGAGTGCGATTTACAAAATGTGATTTTGAGGTGGAAACAGCTCAAAATGCGCTTGAAGGTTATCATAAAATCTTTACTTTTGTACCGGATATTATCTTGTCTGATATTATTATGCCTGATTTGGACGGTTATCAATTTTGTCGTTTGTTGAAAAACAATGCTATTACAAAAAATATTCCGATAATCCTTTTGACAGTTTTAGACAAAAATGTAGACAAATTCTGGGGTAAAAAAGCTGGCGCACAAGCGTTTATCTCAAAAACTGCAGAGTTTGAAGAAATTATGCAAAAAACTTTAGAGGTTCTAAAGGATAGTGAACTTTCAAACGAAGATAAAACCGTTATTTCAAATCACAAAGTTGACGATATTTCAGTAAACGAGCAAATTAACAGAATTCTGAACAAATTATTGATGCAATCTTTATTCTTAAATGAGTTTAGAAATCTTGGTGAATATTATACACATGAAAAAGTCCTTGTAGATAAAACATTAGAGCTTTTGTCTACCTTTATTGATTATGATATTTCGGCATTATTCTTTAAATGCCCAGATGATAATGCAAAAAATATTTTGTATTTTGATGTAAATAGTTCAAGTGTTTCTTCATTCGTAATTGAAAAATTGAAACGTGATTTTTTTACTCAAATGCCTAATATGAAAGCGTTTAATACAAATGACTTTTTGCACGAGATTGCTCGTACAAATCCAGAAAGAACTGATAATAGTTTGATTTCACCTTCAGTTTTTAAATCAAACTATATTTTGCCTCTAACCTTTGAGAATAAATTGTTGGGTGGTATTGCGTTCTTTTCAAAAGATGAAGTTGATTACACTCAAATTCAATTCTATGATTTGATGAAAAATGAACTTTTAGCTTTGATGAAAATGAAATCTTTGTATTCTGAAGTAGAATTATTGTCTGTAACCGACGGCTTGACAGGTTTGTATAATAGACGTCACTTTGAATACAATATTGAACGTGAATTTTTGCGTGCAAAACGTTATAAAAACCCATTAAGTTTTGCGATTCTTGATATTGACTTCTTTAAATCGGTAAACGATAACTATGGACACCAATACGGTGATTACGTTTTGAAAGAGGTTTCAAATTTAATGAAACAGTCCTTCAGAAAAACCGATATGATTTATCGTTACGGTGGGGAGGAAATTGGTATTATCTTGCCTGAAACTTCAGCCGATAATGCAGAAATTCCGGTAGAAAGATTGCGTGAAAAAATTGCTCAACACAAATTCTCTTTCAATGGAATAGATATTTCTTTAACTGTAAGTGTTGGTATTGCAGAAATGGAAGATGCTTACTATAATGCATCTGAATTGGTTGAAGTCGCAGATAAAGCATTATATCACGCAAAACAAACAGGTAGAAACAAGGTTGTAATTTATGAAGAACAGCTTGCAAACGTTAAATAACAATACCTTTGAAGTTCAACAAAATCTTTATTTTACATTGAGTGATAACAAATATGCTATCCCTTTGAAAAATGTGGTTGAAGTTATGAAACTTCCTGCGCTAGATTATCCGCAGAAACTTCCGAATAATATTATCGGTGTGTTAAAGTTTAATAATATCAATATAAATATTTTAGACATAAGATTTTATCTTGATGTTAATGTCACAAAATATTCAGTTGATAACAAACTTATCGTTGTAAAAACTGACGAATCTATTTTCGGAATAATTGCAGATAATATCGAAAATATTATTGATTTTGAAAATTCTAAAATTGAACGCTTACCGTTTGTTTCTGAAAATAGAATTATTGATTCTTTGTATCATATTGAAGAACAAACTGTTTCAATTTTGAACATGTATGCACTAGAACAACTACTTAGACAAGGTGTTGAAACAAAATCTGATGTGGATATAAAAAGTTTGTTTCCTACCGATGAAAAATCACTAGAAGTTTTTAATATGCGTGCAAAATATTTGATTACAAAATTGGATAACTCTGTTGCACAAACCGCTTTTGTAAATGACAAGTTTGTAACTTTTGCTCTTAACGAAACCTCTTATTGTATAAATCTTAAATATGTAAAAGAAGTTACAAACAAGATGAATATTATTCAATTACCTTGTTCACCTGACTATATAGAGGGTCTGATGACTGTTAGAGGTGATTTTATTACAGTTATAAACTTCAAAAAAATCTTAAATCTTTCTCATACAAATTACTCTCAAAAACCGAAAGTTATTATTATTGATTCAGAACAATATAAAATTGGATTTCTTGTAGATGAAATCTTTGAAATTGCGGATATTCCAGAAGAATTGATTTATAATAAAAAAACAAGCATTGATGATACATTTATTTCTTCTGAAATTATTAGAGGAAATGATATTCAACTTTTAATAAATATGGAGAAAGTTCTATCTGATGAAAAAATGTTTATTGATGAAGATTAGTTAAAAAATGCGCATGGGCAAAGCCCATGCGCATTTTTTATTCTTCTTGATTTCTCTTAAAATCTTGAGACATTGTTTGTTGGAAATTTTGTTGTTGAATTTCATTACTTTTATGAACCTTGCCAACGGTTGTGTTTACTTTGCCAACGAAGGTTACTGTTTGATTTACTGCAAACCAAAGGATTGCGACTACTGTTATAACTATCAGTGGTTTTGGTATATCTGGCATATCTCAACCTCCTCATATCTTATAAATTGGGTATTAGAAAAACGAACGTTAGCTTAGCTATCCAATTATATTATAACTCTTTTGGGTGAAAATTTTTATTATACTATTGGGTAGTTTGTTAGTCGTCTTTATCTTTAAATTCAATGCGAGGAAGTTTTGGTAATCCTAGATGGTAATATGAAGCTAATATTCTTATGATAATTGTAAGTACGATAGCTAATACAACAGACCAAATACGACTGCAATGATTTGTATACATAAAATAATAAATTCCAGCACCAACGATTGCTGCAGAAGCGTAAATATCCTTGAATAGAACAAATGGAACCTTTCCTGCAAGCACGTCTCTAACCATGCCACCGCCAATACCTGTGATTACGCCAACGAAGATAGCCAAAAATGCGTTGTGTTCAAATCCGTTAACTATGGCAGTGTTTGTACCTGTTACGGCAAAAACGCCTAAACCAATAGCATCAAAGAAGTTTACGACTTCTACAAAAAAATGCTTGTTTTTATTGAATTTTGCCCTTACAATTGCGGCAGCCCCAAAGGTTACGCAAGATGTTATAAATGCAACAACTACGTATATTGGGTTTTTGAACATTGTAGGTGGAATAATTCCTAATGTTATGTCTCTTAATGCCCCACCGCCAACGGCAGTGATTACACCTAAAACGATTATGCCAAAAATATCGAAATGCTTTTTAATTCCAACAATTGCGCCAGAAATTGCAAATGCAATGATACCAATGATTTCAGTTATAAAAATTTCTATTCCAAACGTCATAATTTCATACCCTTATCAATATTTACTAAATATTTTAATATATAAAATTATATAGACAAGTGTAAAATCACAAGGTCAATGATATTGAGATTATCCTTCTTGCTGTTAAATAATTAATTTGAACAGAAGAAAGGATAAAGTTATGAATATTGTAGAACCAATCAGAAACAAACAAGACATCTGTAATAATTATAAGTAGAAGGATAAAATTAAAGTTATGTAATGGTTAGTATTTTGGAAAATGGTTGGTATTATTGGGGTTTGTTGCCTCTTCCCATGTCTAAAGAAATGTAGTGGTAAAATTATCCTTTTTATCCTTTTCTTATCCTTAGAATTATCCTTTTTCCCTTTTATTCTCTGTATTTTACCCTCAATCTCGCACGCTGTTTAGGTTTAACAAAGGATAAAAAAAGATAAGAACCATTACATTTGAAGAGGTTTTATTTAAAAATTTCCCACTTGTCGGAAACCCATTTAAGATGCATATTTCCACGTTTAAAAATATTTAAGGGAAGCAATATTTTTATCTCAAAAAATGTAATTTAAAAATGTAATGTTAAAATCCAAAATTAGACCATCTGTTTTAATATTTTAATTACTTTTGGATTTTCTATTTTATAACAAATCTGATTGCCGTTTCTGTAACCTGTTATTACATTAGCATTTTTTAAAATTGTTAAATGCTGAGAAACCGTTGGTTGTGGAACCCCTAAGCACTCACTCATTTTACTTACATTGCACTCCGTTTTTTTAGAAAGATTATACGCAATTGTCAGTCTTGTCGGATGAGCAAGAGCTTTAAAAATTTCTGCATATTCTTTTATATCAATGTCGGTATCTATTTTCATAATATTAGAATATTATAATAATTGAATATTGTCAATTTATATTGCTATTGACAAACAATAAATATTTTTGCTAATATTCTAATATGCGAATATAGATATATTAGGAGATTATATGAAAGTAATAATTATAGGTGGTGGAGCATGTGGTGCAAGTTGTGCAACGAGGCTAAGAAGATTGAATGAACATTGTGAAATAACTATATTAGAACGTACAAATGAAGTGTCTATTGCTAATTGTGGTTTGCCATATTATTGTTCAGATGTCATTAATGACAGGGATAAAATTCTTGTATCAAATCCTCAAAAATTCAAAAATATGTTTAATATAGATGTAAGGCTAAATACCGAAGTAGTAGAAATTAATAGAGAAGAAAGGTTCGTTGTGTCCTCAAATGGAGAAAAATTCTATTATGATAAATTGGTTTTAGCTCAAGGAGGAAGTCCAATAGTTCCTCCATTAGAAGGTGTAAATAATAAAAATATTTTTACGGTCAGAAGTTTGGCTGACGCTGATAAAATAAAAGATTATATAAACAATAATAACGTTAAATCAGCTGTTGTTGTAGGAGCAGGATTTATCGGCATAGAAATGGCTGAAAATTTTGTTCATTTGGGGCTCGAGACAAAAGTTGTTGAATTATCTAATCAAATTCTTGCCCCTGTTGATTATGAAGTGGCATGTTTTGCTCAAAATGAGATGAGAGATAATGGAGTTGAATTAATTTTGTCAGACGGAGTAAAAGAATTTAAAGAAAAAGAAATTGAGCTAAATTCCGGTAAAACAATTCCTTATGATATTGCAATTTTAGCAATCGGAGTAAAACCTGAAACAACATTAGCAAAAAATTCCGGCTTAGAAGTTAACAGGGGAATTATCGTTAATGAAAATATGCAAACAAATGATGAAAATATTTTCGCCGGTGGAGATAGTGTAGAAATCAAACATTTTGTAACAAATAGCAATGTTTTAATACCTTTAGCTGGTCCTGCCAACAGGCAAGGAAGAATCATTGCCGATAATATTTGTAATTTAAAATCAACTTACAAAAAATCTCAAGGAACATCTGTTTTAAAAGTTTTTGATTATACAGTAGCTTGCACAGGCTATAATGAAAAATCTTTAAAAAGAGAAAATATTCCATATTGGAAAGCATTAACTTTCGGGAATTCTCATGCAGGATATTATCCGGATGCAACTTCAACTTTTTATAAGTTATTATTTAATAATGAAGGCAAAATTTTGGGAGCGCAAGCCGTAGGATATGAAGGTGTTGAAAAAAGAATTGATGTCATTGCATCAGTTATGAGAAATCAAGGAACAATTCAAGAATTGTTGGATAGTGAATTATGTTATGCACCGCCTTATTCATCAGCAAAAGACCCTGTAAATATTTTGGGAATGTTAGCAGATAATATTTTGAAAGGTTTAGTTAAACCTGCGTATTACGAAGATATTGATGGTTCTTATATAGTAGATGTCAGAATACCTGAAAGTTATAATATCAAAACGATAAATGATGCTAAAAATATTCCTCTTGCACAGTTAAGAGAGCGAATTAATGAAATTCCAAAAGACAAAAAAGTTATTCTTGTATGTAATACCGGTTACACAAGTTATGTAGCTTCAAGAATATTAATCCAAAACGGATATAATAATGTTTATTCACTTTTAGGCGGAATGCAGTTATTTAAGGAAATAGAAAAAGATAAAAACGGTAAAGTTAAAAAAGTTTCACAAGAATTACAAACTGCAAATATAGGAACATCCAATATTGTAAAAATTGATGCTTGTGGTTTATCTTGTCCCGGACCAATTATGAAATTATCAAGCACAATATCAAACTTAAACGATGGTGAGATTTTAGAAATAACTTCAACCGACAAAGGTTTTTATTCTGATGTCGAAGCTTGGTGTAATTCGACAAATAATACTTTATTGAGTTTGACTAATGCTGATAAAAAAATTGTTGCAACAATTCAAAAAGGTGTTAATAATGAACAATCACCCAAAAATGAAACTTCTAAAAACAGTCAAACAATTGTCGTTTTTTCATCTGATTTAGATAAAGCGTTAGCAAGTTTTATTATCGCAAATGGCGCTAAAGCAAGCGGAAAAGATGTAACAATGTTTTTCACGTTTTGGGGATTGAATGTTTTAAGAAAAGAAGATATAACCGTCAAAAAAAGATTTGTTGATAAGATGTTTGGTTTTATGATGCCAAAAGGAGCAGAAAAGCTAACACTTTCAAAAATGAATATGGGTGGACTCGGCTCATTTATGATGAAGCAAGTTATGAAAAGAAAAAATGTTTTATCGTTGAAAGAATTAATTAAGCAAGCTCAAAATCAAGGAGTTAAGTTTATAGCTTGTCAAATGAGTATGGATGTTATGGGAATACAAAAAGAAGAATTGCTTGATGGTGTCGAAATTGGTGGAGTAGCAAAATATATCTCTGAAAGTAATAATTCTAACTCAAATTTGTTTATTTAAAGGTAAAAAAAGAATAAGGAGAACTAATATGAAAATAGCAATACCAACAGCAGATGGAAAATTGTGTGCTCACTTCGGGCATTGTGAATCCTTTACGTTTGCTGAAATTGATGAAACTACAAAAGAAATCAAAACAATAGAAGAACGAATTCCTGAAGAAGGAATATCATGCCAAAGTGCAGCTTGGATAGCTGAGCAAGGTGCTCAAATTGTTTTGGCAGGTGGAATGGGCGGACGTCCATTGCAAATGCTTGCTAATTGTGGAGTTAACGTCATAACAGGCTGTCCGGAAGAAAATATTGAAATTGTTTTAAAAGCATTTTTAGAACAAAATTTGATTACCGGCGAAAACTCTTGTGGTGGCGAGCATCATCATTGTCATGGACATGGAGAAGGTCATTGTCACTAAATGAGCATTTTTCAATAAAATAGAAAACAAAAAGTCCTGTATAAAAATATATAGGACTTTTTGCATATAAGCACGTAATTATTATAAATATAGTTTATGTTCAAAAATAATCAAAGTACTCATAATAATACACTTTTTTCTTATCTCGCTCGAACTCTCAAATGCATTATTATTGCAGTAAAAAAGACCTCTTTCGAGGTCTTAAATTTTGTTGGGGCGGGTGATGGGATTCGAACCCATGCATATCGGAACCACAATCCGAGGTCTTAACCACTTGACGACACCCGCCACCAATAATTATTTATTATTCTGCTTTTACAACTAATTAATTCTTTGAAACATGTAGCCAATGCCACGTGCTGTCAAAATTAATTCTGGATTTGCAGGATCTGCTTCTAATTTTGAACGTAATCTCGAAATATGTACGTCTACTACACGTGTATCAATTCTATGATCTGGTGGGTATGCCCATACGTGTTGCAAGATTTCGTTTCTTGAATATGCTTGACCTGAATTGTTTACTAACAATTCTAACAAGCTGAATTCCATTCCTGTAAGTCTGATACGTTCGTTCTTTCTGAAAACTTGTCTTCTTGCTGTATCAATCTTAATGTTACCTGTTGTGATAACATTTTTTGTAACTTTTCCTGTTGGAACAACTGCCTCACGGCTATTTGTTCTTCTTAAAACTGCTTTTACACGAGCTTCTAATTCTTTTGGTGAGAATGGTTTGATTACATAATCGTCTGCACCTAATTCTAAGCCTGTAATTCTTTCTGAAACATCACCTAATGCTGTTAAGATAATTATAGGTACATCTGATGTTCTTCTGATTTCTCTTGTTACTCCATAACCATCTACTTTAGGCATCATTACGTCTAAAACTACTAGGTCTGGGTTTGTTTTATTAAATACGTTGATTGCTTCTTCGCCGTCTTCTGCAACGACTACATCGTAACCAACCATTTTTAAACGAGTTTCTAGAATTCTTCTGATACTAGCTTCATCGTCAGCTACTAAAATTCGTTGACGGTCTTCTGTTTCGTTTTGCATTTCAGCGTTATCTGTCATGTTTTTTTCCTTACATTTCCTAAGCTACTAATAAAATCTTAACATAAATAAAATTATTATTAATATAAATTTATTTTTCTAAATACATCTTAATATAAACAAAAAATAATTGCAAACATATTTTTTACTTTTTTTTGAAAACTTTGATTACGATTGTTTTTGACCGATTAGGCGTTCAAATTCTTCAAAATCTTCTTTTGTGTCAATACCTACGGGTTTTTCGTTTACAATTGCTGTTTTAATCTTCATACCCATTTGCAAGGCTCTTAACTGTTCTAGGCTTTCAGCAATTTCTAAAGGTGTTTGAGGTGATGTTGTCATTTTTACTAACGCTTCTCTTGTATAACCGTAAATGCCGATGTGACCGTAGAATGGCGCTGGATTTTCATTTCTCTCAAACGGAATTTTTGAACGAGAGAAGTACAAAGCAAATCCATTGTTGTCGATTACGCATTTTACCAACTGAGGTTTTTCAACATCTTCTTTGTCTTTAATTGGGCAAATTAAAGTTGAAATATCTGCATTGTGGTTTTTAACCCCGTCGATTACGGCTTCAATGTAATCAACTTTAATCATCGGTTCATCGCCTTGAAGATTAATTATATATTCAAAATACTTGTGTCTGTCTGCAACCTCTTTAATTCTGTCGCTTCCGCATTTGTGGTTAACTGATGTCATTTCAACGTCACCGCCAAAGGCTTTTACTGCATTGAAAATTCGTTCATCATCAGTTGCAACGATAACTGCATCAACTTCTTTTGCTTGTTTAGCTTTTTCGTAAACCCATTGGATAATAGGTTTTCCGCCAGCGACTAAAAGTGGTTTACCCTCTAATCTGCTAGAGCCGTATCTTGCAGGAATAATAATTGCAGTTTTCTTTTTGCCAAACATTTTGAACCTCTTTTCTGATAACAAAAGTTTAGCACAAACAGAATTAATTATTACCAATCCATTCTTTGATTAATTTATGGTGAAATCCGACTTCCATCATGTATTTTTTATCATCTTTAATGATTGAAAAATAAGAGAAAAATCCTTTTTTAGAAAATTGACATTCTCCACGTTTAAAAACTTTTGCATACTTGTTAAACAAAGTAATAACAATGCAATCAGGCAATAAATATAGTTTAAATACAAAAGGTACGTTTGCGTGGAAAGATTTCAAACCAAATACTTTGTTTAAAGTGTTGTCGTCATTTTCGTGAGCACCAACAGGATTTACGAAAAATGATTTTTGAGAGGCTTTCAATAAATATCTAACCTCTTCAATCGGTATGTCAAAGTAGCTTTTGGCTTGGGTTATGATAATCGTATGAATTACGAATAGTATCAAAAATAATGTTGCAAACCATGCGATTACAAAAATTGCTTCAGTCAAAAATCTATCCTTTCAATTTAATAAGTTCTCGGATTTGTTTGTCTGAGAAGTTATTAGCGATAAAGTTGCAGTTAGAACCTTTGAAGGCTACGACTTGTTTATTTTTGAAGATTTTAGCTATTTTGTTTAATTCAACGGCTCTTTTCTTCACAAAAACTCCGCCCAAACTTGAAAGAACAAATTTGTCTGGATAAACGTCTAATTTCAAGGCAATGCCCCAATTTGAGAAATCGAATTTTTCCTTGCTACCGTTCATACTCATTCTTGTTTTGTCGATGTAATCCTTGTAAAAGCTGTTTGAAATCCAATATTTAGTAAAAATTGGAGTTTTATCTTCGTCAACAACATCTTTTATTGGCAAATAAACCTCATATTCTTTGCCTGCTTTAACTCTCCAAATTACAAATGGTACAAGTAAAATGGCGATAACTATGACGGTAAATAATTCTAGATGTTGCATGATGCACTCCTTTATTTAGTTACAACATAAGAAACCCATTGGTCTTGATGTATTTCATCAATAATATTCAAATTTTCTCTTTCAATAGCTTCAAGAACAATAGGTGCTTTCTCTAATAAAATACCACTTAATGACATTTTTGAACCGTCATTCATTAATTTTTTTAAATCACCCATAATGTCAAAAAGTACATTGTGTAAGATGTTTGCACATACAAAATCGAATTTTTTGCTAATTTTATTAGCAGAACCAAGTTCAAAAGAACATTCTTCGTGGTTTAATTTTGCGTTTTCTTTTGCCACCTCAATAACAGTATCGTCTATGTCGCAACCGTAGACTTCGCTTGCACCCAATTTTTTTGCAAGAATTGATAAAATTCCAGAACCCATGCCAATATCAGCCATAGTTTGACCTTTTTGAAAATATTTTTCTAAAGCGACCATGCAAAGTTGGGTTGTTTGGTGAGTTCCTGTACCGAAAGCGCAACCAGGATCAAGGTTTATAATAATTTCGTCTTTGCTTTTTGGAGTGTAATCAAGCCATGTTGGAACGATTGTAATTTTGTCTGTAACGTGTGTTACGTCCCATTTTTCTTTCCACTTTTTAGACCAATCTTGATTTTCTTTTTCTTCAAAAGTGTATTCCCAAGAGCCAAGTTCTTCGTCTGAAAGCCCACGAGATTTTAGAAGCTCTCTTTGCTCTTGCAAAATTTTTTCGACATCTGGCATTTCCCCTCTAATAAAGGCTTTAAGAGTACCTTCTGTGGTTGCAACCATTTCAAGGTCTTTGTAGGTTTCTTCTACCATAACAACGCCTTCGCAGTCAAAAACGTCAAACAAAATGTCAGAAATAACTTCTGACATTTCAGGATTAATCTTTATTTGCAATTCATAATAATTATTAGTCATGTAAAAAACAACCCATTTTACGATATTTTTCGTATCTTTGCTTACGTAATTTTTCAGGTGACATCTTAGTTAATTTTTTTAGTGAAGAAAGAATATCTTTTTTCAAAGTTTTAGCCATTTCTTCCTTGTTGTTGTGAGCGCCACCCATAGGTTCTTTAACACATTCATCAATAATTCCAAGTTCAAGCAAATCACTTGCTGTAATTTTTAATGCATTTGCTGCATCAGCAGCTTTTGTTGCGTCACGAAATAAAATTGAAGCGCAACCTTCTGGTGAAATTACTGTATAATATGCGTATTCAAGCATTTTTACATCGTTTGCAACCGCCAAACCTAACGCACCGCCAGAACAGCCTTCACCTGTAATAACTGCGATAACAGGAACATCAAGTTTTGCCATATCTCTAAGATTTTGAGCAATAGCAATACCTTGTCCGTTTTGTTCAGCTGTAATTCCTGGGTAAGCCCCTGGTGTGTCGATTAGAGTAACAATTGGTAAATTAAATTTGTTTGCATGGTTAAACAAACGCATTGCCTTTCTGTAACCTTCTGGCTGAGGCATACCAAAGTTATATTCTAAGTTTTCTTTTGTAGTTGAACCTTTTTGAGTTCCAACGAAAACTGCATTAAAGTTTCCGATTTTACCAACACCGCCGATGATAGCTCTATCATCAGTACCAGCTCTGTCGCCATGAAATTCAATAAAATCATCACACATCAATTGCATGTAGTCCAAAAAGTTCGGTCTATTAGCGTGTCTTGCAATTTGTAACTTTTCTGAAGGTTTAAGATTTTCGTAAATTTCTTTTTGATAATCCTTCGCTTGTTGTTCAAATTTTTCAATTTCGTTATCTAAGTTCATTCCTGACTCCGAGCTTATTTTTTTTAGTTCGTCAATTTTTTGTTGTATATCCAAAATTGGCTTTTCAAATTCAAATGCCATAATTAAAAATCCTCATTTATTCTTCAACAGGAACTGTGTACCCGTGCATATCAAAGATTTTAGACAAGTTTTCTCTTAAGTCTTTTCTCTTTGAGATGATGTCAACTTGACCGAATTTCAAAAGATATTCGGCAGTTTGGAAGCCTGATGGTAATTTTTGGTGGATTGTTTGTTCAATAACCCTCTTACCAGCAAAACCAATTCTAGCACCTTGTTCAGCGATAATGATGTCGCCTAAAGTACCGAAACTAGCAGTTACACCACCGTAAGTAGGCTCTGTTAATAAACAAATGTATAGAACTTTTTCCTCGTCCATTTTTGCACAAGCACAAGAGGTTTTAGCCATTTGCATTAAGCTCAAAGCACTTTCTTGCATTCTTGCACCACCAGAAGATGTGATAGCAAGCATAGGAATTTTTCTTTCAGCAGCTTCTTCCATCATTCTAGTAACTTTTTCGCCTACAACGCTACCCATTGAACCGCCCATAAAGTTGAAATCCATTACGGCAGTTGCAACTTCGTGACCTTCAATTTTACCAATACCAGTAACAACAGCGTCGTTAAGGTCTGTTTTTTCGACAGCTTCTTTAATTCTATCCTTGTAAGATTCTGTATCAACAAAATTTAGAGGGTCTGTTGGACGAATGTCTGAATACATTTCAACGAAACTACCTTCATCAAATAATTGCTTGATTCTGTCTCTAGCGCCTAATCTGAAGTGATAATCACATTGAGGGCATACGTTTAAATTTTCTTCTAAATCTTTATTTGTTAATTGCGCTCCACAGTGGACACACTTAGTCCACAAACCTGGGAACGTTATATTTTCTACTTTAGCTTCTGATGAGCGTCGTTCAATTTGCGCTTCTTTTCGCTTATCAAACCATTCTTGTATACTCATAAACTATCCTTTTTTGTGTCATAAATTATGTTGTTTTATACCAACTTCTTATAATATTATACATCAAACTGAAATTAGTCAATCTTTTTTTCAATTGGTTTGCCCAAATAGCGTTTAACATTGTCTGACAGCTGAATATTTTGTATTGCTAAATTATATTTTTTTAAATCAGCAATGTTTGTCTGTTCTGTCAACAAATCTTTTTTAGGAGCACTTGGACTTAGTGAATTTTTAACCTGCTCAAACTCGCTAGGGTTGTTTTGCAGAATGACTTTTGTAATAATTTCATCTGGATTATTTGAACCTATTTTGTATTTAGAAGAAAGGTTTGCAACGCTTGTACCTTGCTCTAGCTTGTAAAGCCATTGAATAGAGGTTTTGTCACGAGGCGAAAGTGATACAACACCGTATTTGTGCGGAGTGTACATAATATCTGTGTCATAAGGACTATGTCCTAAACCTAAAGCGTGACCGATTTCGTGCAAAATTGTATGGTAAACCTCTTCTTCAGCCATATATCGTTGGCACATTACTCCATCTGAAAGTCCGATTGAAACTTCTGCACCATAAAGCCTGTTTGTTGCATCAAAACTAAATTTGCAATGTCCAAGAGCTTTGCGGTCAATGCGTCGCCATTCAACATTGATGTTTGAACTTAATAAATTATCTACAAGTACAAAGCGAACACGCCCCATACTTGCTCTTTCCCATTCTTCGCAAGCCTTAATTACCATTTGTTTGTATAAATAATCTTGTCCTTGCTTTGAATAAAACTTCATAGGAGCAATAAAAACATTTAAAGGCATAAACGTCCAGCGTAACAGCCCTTTACTTTTAAAACTTTCGTTCAAATAAGTTTTCATTTCCATACTTTTATTGTATAATATTTTTTGCGAGTTGACAACTCGGGGAAAATAATCGTTAAAAAAGGAGATTTGCCAATGAACATGGGTCAAATGATGCAAATGATGCAAAAGGCACAAACTATTCAAAAGAAATTACAAGAAACTCAAGAACAACTAGCTCAATCTGAATTTACAGGCGAAGCAGGCGGTGTTACTGTTACTTGCGATGGTCAAGGTAAATTCAAATCAATAAAAATTTCTAAACAAACAATTAACCCTGAAAACCCTGATTCTGTTGATGATGATACAATCGAAATGTTAGAAGATGTTATCACAACTGCAATTAAGCAAGCAACAGAAACAGCTTCAAAAGAAATGGAAACAAAAATGAAGGCTGTTACAGGTGGCATCAGTATTCCAGGACTTTGCTAAGAGGGTAATTAGTTAATGATTTATCCAAAATCAATAGCAACTTTAATTGAGCAATTTCAAAAGTTTCCGTCAGTAGGACCGAAATCTGCTCAAAGAATGGCATTTCACTTGTTGAAAATGCCTGTGTCAGAGGTGGAAAAATTTGCAAGAGCTGTTGTTGAGGCTAAACAAAGCACAGTAGCGTGTGAAATTTGTTATAATCTATCTTCAACAAGTCCTTGCGAAATTTGCTCATCTACAACTCGTGATAGGAGTACAATTTGCGTAGTTGCAGAGACAAAAGACCTTATTGCTATTGAAAAAACAAACGAATACAAGGGTTTGTATCACGTTTTGCAAGGTTTAATCTCTCCAATTGACGGTATTGGTGCGGAAGATATCCGAATAAAAGAGCTTTTGAGCCGTTTGACAGATGAAAGTATAAAAGAATTGATATTGGCACTAAGCCCTTCAGTTGAAGGTGAGGCAACAAGTTTGTATTTGACAAAACTTGTAAAACCTTTTGGAATAACCGTTTCAAGAATTGCTTTTGGTTTACCTGTGGGTACAGACTTAGAATTTGCAGATGAAATTACACTAGCAAAAGCCCTAGAAGGCAGAAGAGAAGTATAGCTACCCACACTTGACAAACGCTCAAAAATAGTAAATAATATAGGTGTAGGGCGAAGCTCCTAAGACGGGCAAAATGCTTAAGAGCTTTCTTCGCACCCTACGGTTTACAATTTTAATGCTATTACTGCGACAGTTAATGCTAGTAATAGCATTATTATTTTGTTCACCATAGCAAATACCTCCTTTCTGTCTAATTTCTTCGTAATCGTTGTGTGACAGAAGTTAGCATTGTGCTAAGCCCTACAAAAATTATTATATCAAAAGTGTACTAATGTGCATATATGTAAATTTTTATAAATATTATTATAGTCTTAATGCCTTATTGTCTAAAATAGTAATTTAATCTATAATACCAATATGACAAAACCCGTTTTAGAAATTAAAAATTTGAATGTTCAATATAAGACAAAAGGCACTGTTTTTAATAAAGAAAAAGTTGTAAACGCTGTAAATGACCTTAATTTGTCAGTTGAAAAAGGTGAAATTATTGCCGTTGCGGGTGAGTCAGGTTGTGGAAAATCAACTCTTGCAAGTGCTATTTGTCGTTTAATCCCTGTGGCATCTGGTGAAATTCTGTTTCATGGGGTTGATATTCTAAAATTAAAAGGCAAAAAACTGAAGGTCTATCGACAAGCCTTACAAATGATTTTTCAAAATCCTTATTCTAGCTTGAATCCAAAGAAAAAAGTTTTTGATATTTTAAAAGAACCGCTAGATGTAAATAGCGAATTATGTACATATTCAGAGGATTTTAGACCTCTTTATGAGTTTTCTAAAGACGAAATTAAAAACTTAATTTTGCAGGTTGCAGAGTCTGTTGGACTTGATGAAAATGCGTTGAAACTCTATCCACACGAATTTTCAGGCGGTCAAAGACAAAGAATTGCAATTGCAAGAGCCTTGATGATGAAGCCGGAGTTTATTATTGCTGACGAACCTGTAAGTGCTTTAGACGTTAGTATTCAAGCTCAAATTATCAATTTGCTTTTGAACTTGAAAAAAGAATTAGATTTGACTGTAATCTTTATTTCACACGATATGAACGTAATTCGACAAATTGCGGATAGAGTTGCAATTATGTATTTAGGCAAAATTGTTGAAATCGGAACGACAGACCAAGTGTTTAAATTTCCTCAACACCCTTATACAAGAGCGCTTTTGAGTGCAGTGCCAAGTTTTGATAAAAAAGATAGCAATATTATTTTGAAGGGCGACTTACCTTCGCCAACAGACTTGCCAACAGGTTGTAAATTCCATACTCGTTGCCAATATTGTATGGAAAAATGCAAAGAAGAAGAACCAGAGTTGAAAACTTTTTATGAACAACATCGAGTTGCATGTTTTTTAAATGATGATAATAATGATTTGTAATTTTTCCAATAACAAACAAAACACAATGTCATCCCGAAACATTAATTAAATAGAAAATAAATAAAACGTTTCAGCATGACATTAAAACACCAATCTTTCATTTTTGTCCGTAAAAAATCGTACGTAAAAATGCGTACGTATTTCTACGTACATGCACACTTGAAATCCTTGTTAATTAATTTCATACAGATTTTAAAACGATTTTTGACTATTATAGCCTAGCTTTTAGCGATTAAATAAGCCTAATGCTATTTTAAATATTACTTTTTAGATTTTTAGCCAAAAATTTGGATAATATAATATTCATGTTACAATTAAAGAAAAAGGAGTTAAAAATGGCAAAAGATTCAAGTTTTGACATCGTTTCAGAGTTTGACAAACAAGAATTGGTGAACGCAGTTGACCAAGTAAAGCGTGATATCACATCTCGCTTTGACTTGAAGAACTCAAAATCAGATGTAGTTTTAGACGGCGAAAAGTCAATCACAATCACTACTGAAGACGATATGAAGTTACGAAATATATATGATATTTTACAATCAAAATTGGTTAAAAGAGGCTTAAGCATTAAGATTTTAGACCCTCAAAAGCTGGAAGATGCATTAGGTGGCGCTGTTCGACAAGTTTACCTTTTAAGAAAAGGCTTAACTCAAGAACTAGCTAAGAAAATTGTTGCCGATATCAAAGACTCTAAAATTAAGGTACAGGCTTCAATTCAGGGGGATCAAGTTAGAGTTTCAGGCAAAAGCAGAGATGATTTGCAAGAAGTAATTGCAATGTTACGCAAAAACGAAGACAAATACGATTATCCATTGCAGTTCCAAAACTACAGATAGAGGGCATTATGGGCGTTATTGAAACCTTAAAAAATAAAGTTGTAGTTTCTTGTCAAGCAATGCCGAATGAGCCTCTATATCGTGAAGAATGTATGCTTGCGATGATGAAATCTGTTCTAAACGGCGGTGCTGGCGGTTTACGTGTTGCTGGAGCAAGAGATGTTATGAATGCAAAAAAGATAACAAATGTGCCTGTAATTGGCTTAACAAAACCAGATGAGATACCTGCAAACTGGAAGGAAATCGTGTATATTACACCTTCTTTGAAACATGTAGGGTTCTTGATTAAAGCTGGGGCAGATGTTATTGCGTTTGATGGTACAAGCAGAAAGCACGAAAATTGCACTCTAGACGAGATTATAAAGCTGATTAGTATAAACAAACGTATCTCAATGGCAGATATATCAACTGTTGAAGAAGGTATTAATTGTGAAAAACTAGGTGTTGATATGGTTTCAACAACCTTAGCTGGCTATACTCAGTTTTCACCGCTAAAAGGCGACGGTCCAGACTTTGAATTACTAGAAGAATTGGTTAAAAGCGTTAAAATACCTGTCGTTTTAGAAGGTCGAATTTGGGAACCAGAACAAATAGACAAAGCGTTTAAAATTGGTGCACATTGCGTGGTTATTGGCTCTGCGATTACACGTCCACAACTTATTACAAAGCGTTTTGTTCAAAGAAAGGAAAAATAATGAAGGCACTTGCATTTGACGTTGGTGGTACAAAAATATATTCAGCTGTAATTGATGACAAAGGAAACTTTGTTACAGAGGTTGAAAAGCACTCTACACCAAGAGATTTGGGTAAAATTAGAGAAATATTTTTGTCTGTAATTGCAAAATATGATTCAGAAATTGATGCAATAGCATTTTCAACTGCGGGAGCTTGTAATAATGCTCATACAGGCATTTTAGGCTCAACAGGCAATATGGTTGAAGGGTATAGTAAATTTGATTTTCAATCTTTGTCATCTACAAAACCTGTATATGTCGAAAACGACGCCAATTGCGCAGCGTGGGCGGAACATACTAACGGTGCATCAAAGGGTATGTCTAATTCAATTATGCTAACTCTTGGAACAGGCGTAGGTGGTGGAATTATCCTTAATGACAAGCTATATAAGGGTAAATCAGGTGCTGCTGGTGAAATGCACTTTAAAATGCGTACAGATAAGCATAGACATTGCACTTGCGGAAGTTACGATTGTTTTGAAGTCTATACATCAGGCACAGGCTTAAAAATGACAGCTGAGGAAATGCTAAATAACCCTAAGGTAACGACTTACGACGTTATTGATGGTGTAAACGCAGGTGACGAAAAGATGAAAGCAGTTTTTGATAAATGGCAAAATGACATTTTAGAAGGTTGTATTGGGTTGGCAAACATCTTTGATCCCGATTGTATCGTATTTTCAGGTTCAATGGCTCAATTTATTGATGTTGATTATCTTGAAAAGGCTACAAATGCTGAAATTATTACTCAACCAATAAAAATTCTTAAAGCTACAACAGGTAATTATGCTGGTATGATTGGCGCTGCGCTTTTGGCTTTAGGAGGTAAGTAGATTGGGTAAGGCTAAAAAACGCAGTATTACCTTAGGTAAACATCAGCAAATACCTTTAATGACTCGTGAGAACGCAATTAAAGAGGTGGTAAGACGTTTTAAACACAATGAAGACGTGATTGATTTGGTCACATTATTTGGGTTATCAGCAGAGGAACTACTTGAGGGTGGTGCTTTGTATGAGGAAGTTAAAGCTATTGAGGGTATTTTAGATGTTTAAGAAAATTTGGTTTTGGTTAGAAAATTCAAGGGTTTTCACACTTCCAATGTCTATTTTTTCTTGGCTTGTAGTGTTTACGTTTGGTGTATCAAGTCACGGCAATATTTTTTACGGCATTTTAGCCTTAATCGGAATTTGTTGTTGTCAATTGGCAACAAATTTATTTGATGACTATTTAGACTACCAAAAGTTAATAAAATTAGGTACTTTAGAACATCAAACAAAATCAAAATGTGCTTATATTACAAAAGGAGAGGCAACTTTAGATGATGTTTTAAAGATTGTATTCTTATATTGTTTAATTGCGTGCATAATTGGGGCATTTTTGTTATGGAAAACAGGCTATCCTGTTGCGATATTTGCTTTTCTAGGTGCAATTTTTGTATTAACTTATGCAAAATGGTCAAGCGCTGGAATTGGTGAAATTGCGGTGGGTTTGGCATTTGGACCGATTTTGTTTGGCGGTGTTTATTGGGTTATGACTCAAACCTACAGTATGGAAGTTTTTTTGATTGGTACAATCGTCGTAATGTTTACTATTGGGCTTTTGTACACTAATTCCTTGTTAGATTTTGATGGTGATAAAGTTTCTCATAAAAAAACATTATGTAGTCGCTTCAAGGACAAGGATAAAGCAGTTTCTGGACTTGGAATAATTTATGGTTGTGCCTATGGTTTATTGATTTATGCAGTTGCATCAAAACAATTTGCACCAATGTTTTTAATTGTATTTTTTACTGTGCCTTTTGTAGTGGAATTAATGGTTTCACTGTTGTTATTCAACGAAAACAAAACTTATATTCCAAGAAAAAAACTATGGCATTTTCCGTTTGAAGGATTTGAAAAAATTCGACAAAAAGATGAAAGCATTGCAAGTTTTAGGTTTAGAATGTATCAAGCTAGAAACCTTATGATATATGCATCTGTGCTAATTTGTATTGCTAAAATTTTAAGTGTATATTTTTAATGTATAATTAAAGAAAAAAGGAAGAATAAATGGAAAATATTAAAAAGACTTTAGTAAAATATCCTTATTTAACACGTGATGTAGAGGTTTATGAAAGAGAAAACGGTCATAAAATCGTATTGGCGCATAAAGAAGGCGATATGGTTAATGTTAGTTCTTGGGTAAAAACAGGTTCTATTAATGAAAATGACCACAATAACGGTATTTCTCACTTTCTTGAACATTTGATGTTCAAAGGAACTCACAAGCACAAAGCGGGCTATTTTGACAGAACTTTAGAAGCAAAAGGTGCTATTGTAAACGCTGCAACTTGGAAGGATTACACTTTTTACTATGTAACTTTACCAAAAGGTGAAGGTAACAAAGATTTTTACGAAACAATTGAGCTTCACGCAGATATGATGTTAGATCCAACATTGCCAGAAGATGAAATCGGGCATGAGTTTGATATTAATGATGATAAATCAGTTAAAGACAAACGAGAAAGACATGTTGTTATTGAAGAAATTCGTATGCGCAAGGATCAACCTTGGACAAAGGTTTATAACAAGACAAATTCTTGCATGTACAAAAAGCACCCTTATAAACGAGATGTAATAGGTACTCCAGAAATTATTTCACAAGTTCCGCAAGCTGAAATTATGGAATACTACAAAACTCATTACACTCCAAACAACGTAACAACAATAATTGTAGGTGATTTTAATCACGAAGAAATTTTGGAAAAAGTTTGTAAAGAATTTGATTGGAAGGGTAGAAAAAATTACCAAAATCCAATCTATGAAATTGATGCGCCGACAGACCATACAATTTACAACGAAGAAACGGCAAACGTAAATACTGGTTTCTTAATGGCAGGTTATTTGACTTGCCCTGCAAAAGACGTTAAAGACACGATTTTAATGGATTTAGTAAATATAATTTTAGGTGACGGTTCAAGTTCTAGATTGTATCAAAACTTAATTGAAAAGGTTGAAGAACCCGTATTTAATATGGTTGAAACAGATTATTATCAATTTAGAGATGGCAATAATTTCTTTGTAGAGGCTAATTTCCGCCCAGAAAAGAAAGAAAAAGCTGTTGAAATGATTAAAGCCGAAATTGAAAAAGTTAAATCTACAATCACAGAGGCTGAATTCAAAAAAGCGGTTAAAAAAACCAAATCTGAATTTGCATACAAAGCTGAAACAGTTTCTGAAATTGGTGATACAATCGGTCATTATATGACAGTATGTAATGATTTAGCGCTTGTTTCAGATTATTTGAATATATTAGAAAGTCTTACTGTTGAAGATGTTCAAGATGCAGCAGAACGCTATTTGAACATTAATAATGCGGTTATTTCAGTTTTAATGCCTGAAAAATAAGAGTTAAAATGTTTTATATGGGCGGATTTGCATAATGCAAATCCGCCCATTTTTTATTAAAATAGTCAAAAAGAAAGAGCCTTTGTTCGCAAAAGCTCTATATAAGAATAGCTGGAAGTATGAAAAAGATTTAATTATATTTAACCCTTTTTTATATAAAAGAGCAATTAGTCTGTTAGGCTATTTATTCATCTAATAAATGTTCTTTTACGACCTTAACCGCAGCCTCTAACCTTGTTGTAACGGATAATTTAGCAAGTATTGAACTTACATAAAATTTAATAGTATGAATACTTAAGCACATATCGTTTGCAATTTGTGTGTTATTTTTTCCCGTGATGACTTCTTTTAAAATTTCAAGTTCTCTTTCTGTAAAATGGTAATTTTTGTTTTCGTCCATAAATTCTCCTCTTTAGCTACTATTTTTATCATAGCAGAGGATTGAAAAAAATGTTCTATACATTTGCCTGTTACATATAGGATACTAAAAATTTAAAGAAATTTTAGAAAATTATCACACCAATTAATGCAAAAATTATAATTGCCGTATTGTAATGTAAAAATGTAGGTATGCAGGTATCCCAAATATGATTGTGTTGTCCATCAGCATTTAAGCCTGCGGTTGGTCCTAATGTTGTGTCAGATGCAGGAGAACCTGCGTCACCAAGAGCTGCAGCTGCTGCAAATACTACAATTGTTTCTTGCAAATTAAACCCTAATTGTGCGCAAATTGGAACAAATATTACTGCCAAAATAGGGATTGTACCAAATGACGTGCCTATTCCGATTGTAATAAATAAACCTGTAATAAGCATTAATAATGCGGCTGCAATTTTGTTTGATGGCATTATTGCCATTGTTGAATTTACAAGCGATTCAATTCCGCCAGTTTGTTTTAAAACAAGAGCAAAACCTGCGGCTACAAGCATTACGAATGCAATGTAACCCATTAAACCAATACCTTCATCAACAAGATTATCCATTTTTTTATGTTTGATTGTGCCTGTTCCAAAGATAATACCTAAGCCTACAAGAGCACCTAGTGGCAAGGATTTTGTCCATAATTGAACTCCAAGAGTTGCAATCGCTGCAAGCAAAGTTATATAGTGTTCTTTTGTAAGTTTTGTGTCAGTATTGTCAATGTCTTTTACTGTAACATCTTTGTACTCTCGAGGTTTGCGGTATGAAATGAATATTGCAACTAAAAGCCCAACGAACATACCTAAACCTAAAATCCAAGTTGATTTCCAAATTTCGTTTATTGAAACATTCATTCCATTTTGAACCATATTATCTGCCAATAAGCCTTGAAAAATCAGTCCGAAACCGGCAGGAATAACGATATATGGCGCTTTTAGGCCGAATGCCAAGCAACAAGCAATAGCACGTCTGTCAATTTTTAAAACATTCATTACATGCAATAATGGTGGAATTAAAATCGGTATAAACGCAATGTGTACTGGGATTAAATTTTGAGATAATATAGCGATTACTGTTAAAATCAAGTATAAAATAAATGCATTATTTTTAATTAATTGAGTGATTTTTTTTGCTAAAACGGTTGCCAATCCTGTGTGGGTCATAGCTGCGGCAAAAGCGCCCAAAAGAATGTAACTCAAAGCAGTTTCGGCATTTGTTCCCATACCAGAGATAAATGTGTTCATTATATCTGTAATTCCCATGTGGGCAATAAGTCCTGCAACAATGGCAGAAATCATAATTGACAACAAAACATTAATTTTGCATAAACAAAGTACGCAAAGTAGAATGATTGAAATTAATACGGGATTCAAAAAAATCGTGCTATCCATATATTTAGAATAGCACGAATATTTTTATTTTGAAATTTTGATTATTTTCCAGGTGCTAATTCAAACTTGCTGTTTGGTTTGAACTTGTTTTTGTAAACTTCAACGTGTGGTTGGAAAACTTCTGGTAATTTTTCAGTATTAGTAATCGCAACTTGACGTCTTAACATACCTGTATAAACCGTTTCAAAGTGTTTTGATTGAACGTATTCACCAATTGCTTCAGGTCTAATAGCACCGTTTTCTACTTCAAGAATTTCTAAACCCACAGGAGCTGTTTCAAGATATGAAACAAGTACCGCAGAAACATATTTTCTGTAATTTTCAGAAATATCAGGTGTCATAATGGTCATAACCATGTGATACTTGTCTCTGTTTTGTGGGTAGAAAAAGCCTTCTGAAGCATAATGCATGCTGTCTGGTGCTTTTGAGGATACAAAATCAAAATCTTTTAGCGATTCTAAGTATAATTGTTTAATCCAATTTTCACCGCCTGTTTCAAACAAGTGTCCAAAATATTGTTGTTGAGTTAATTTGTAACCGTAATCTCTAGAATATACGTTAAATATGGCTGCTAAGCCGGCTGGATTGTCGCTTGCGTTTTCGTTTAAGCAGAAACCTGACATTTTTTCAGCACTTTTTAACATTCTAACTGCTTTTGCTTTTGGAAATCCTGCATAAGCATTTACGAATAAGCCTGCATCATCAAACATACTAAAACGACCACCTACACCATCATGAATATATAATTCTTTGATGTATGAGTTATCCTTGCCGTTTTTGTGTCCGATTTTGCCTCTTAAATTAGCTTTTGTTGCTGTTTTGTCTGTACAAATTGCAAAATGGCTTTGTGCTTTTGTTTTTGCTTGAGCTTCATTTAAACCTTGCTTTTGGTAATATTCAACCAACATATTTTCAAATCTTGTAAATGCGTCTTTTGTTTCAAAGGTTGTGCCAGATTTTGATACTACTAAGAAATTCAAATCTTGAACAGGGTGATTAACTTCTTTTAAAAAGTTAGAGAAACTGATTGGATCAATATCTGAGTAGAAATAAATTTTGCCCTTGTTGCCCAAACCGTTCATATTCAATAAAAATTCAGCTGTATGTTTAGAACCGCCAATGCCTAAAACAACAAGAGGTCTGTCAACTTTGTCTTTTCTCGATTTTAGCTCAGTTGCTTGTTCGTAAATCTCGTCTAGGTGAGATTTTGTTCCATGAACAGTCATTTGTTCTGTTGGCAAATCTACCCATTTTAAAAATTGTTTTGTGTCATTTTTTCTTGCTTTGAAATCCTTTACAACGGTTGACATGTCTGATGCGTAGTGTTTAGTTACCTCATAAAAATTAGCATAAGGTGTTTTGTTCTTCATCGGTGTTAAATAAGATTGTGTATATGGCCATTTTACGGCTGTTGCTGTTTTTACTGTTGCAATGTTTGTTTTTGTGTTTGCAACAGCTATCAAATTCATTTTGTTTACATCAGGGTTAATCATTGCTGATGCTAATAATTCAAATAACATTTTGTCTCCTATTAATTATAAATTGTTACGTCTTCTGTTAGTTTAATTCTAAACGCTGTATCTGCTGGAATTGAGATTGAACCACCTTTTGAGAAAATAGCTATGACAGGTGATGCAACAATGTTTGCACCAAATACAACTAATCCAGAGGCAAGTGTAAAAGGACTGAAAATGAAGGTTACGCCTTCACCTGCAAGTTTTTTTGTTGCCTTCCACATCTTGTCATTGAATTTCTTTCCTGGAGTAATTGATTTTGCTAAGTTACTCCAATATTTGCGTTTACCTTTTATATTATTAAAATAAATATGTTTGTAATTAGCTTTTGTAATTTTACCGCAAACTTCTTGAGTTTTGCCGTTGATAATAACTTTTTCAATTCTAATTACAATCAATCCCCCGTTACCTGTAAGTTGAGGCGTATGAGAATCTGAAATTACGCCAACAAATCTTGTATTTTCTGGTAATGTGAAATATTTTGTTTTAATTGGTTTAGGTAATTTGAAATAAACCTTCGTGCCTGCGGTCATTTTATCGGAAATTGCTGAGGTGTTTCTAATAGTAAAAGAAGTTCCACGTCTTAAAGCTAAAGTTTGACCGTAACTCTTATATTTTTGTTGAGTTACAACCTGTTGTTTTTGCGCTTGCGTGGTCTTTGTGTTTGCTTGAGTTGGTTTATTATACGGTTTTGTAAAATCTTCATTCGATTGCAATGGCTTGTCATTCTTCAATTTATCTGGTAAATTTGGCAACAAGTCATTTTCAATCTTATTCGGATTATATTTTCTTCTTATTTCATAATCAACAGATGCGTCTATATCAAGCACTGCAAATGCTGGTAGACACATCATGTTGAAAATTATTAAACTAATAAAAATTCTATTTAAGAAGTTCATTAATTGCCTTAGCAGCTCTTTTACCTGCACCCATAGCGTTAATTGCTGTTGAAGGTCCTGTTGGTGCAACATCGCCACCTGCATAGATTCTAGGAATTGAAGTTTCACCTGTGTCACCGTTGATTACAATATAACCTTTTTTGTCTGTATCAAATGCCATATTGTCAGCTACTGCAGATTTTTGGATAATAGGATTTGGACCTGTACCTAACGCAACTATTACGCTATCAACGTCCATAACGGTATATTTGCCTGTTCCGATAGGTTTTCTTCTACCGCTTTCATCAGGTTCACCAAGTTCCATAATTTCAAACTTCATGCCTTTTACATAGCCTTCTTCGCCTAATATTTCAACAGGAGCGTGTAATAAATCGAAGATAACGCCTTCTTCTTTTGCGTGTCTGATTTCTTCTTTTCTTGCTGGAAGTTCTGCTTCTGTACGTCTGTAAACGATATGCACTTCTTCAAAACCAGCTCTTAAAGATGTTCTAGCTGCGTCCATTGCTACGTTACCACCACCAATTACGGCAACTTTTTTACCAACTCTTAATGGTGTTGGATATTTATCATCATTTGCGTGCATCAAATTTACACGAGTTAAGAATTCATTTGCTGAATATACGCCATTTAAGTTTTCACCAGGAATACCCATCATTTTTGGAAGCCCTGCGCCTGAGCATATAAATATTGCGTCATAACCATCATCTTCAAGTTGTTTCAATGTGATTGATTTACCAACAATAACATTTTTATTGAATTTTACACCCATAGCTTTTAAAGCGTCTAGTTCTCTATCTAAAACTACACGAGGTAATCTGAAAGGTGGAATACCATATCTCAATACACCGCCAAGTTCGTGCAATGCTTCAAATACAGTAACTTCGTGACCGGCTTTTCTTAGGTCAGCAGCTGCTGTAATTCCGGCACAACCAGAACCAACGATTGCAACTTTTTTGCCTGATGGTTTAATTTCTGTTTCTGCTGCTTTAGTTTTGTCACCAACGTATCTTTCCAACGCACCGATTGCAACTGCATCGCCTTTAATACCTAAAACGCATTTGCCTTCGCATTGTCTTTCCTGTGGGCAAACACGTCCACAAACTGATGGTAACATACTTGATTGTCTAATTACTTCACCTGCTTTGTCAATATTGCCTTCTTTTACTTCGTGAATGAAGGCTGGAATGTTAATATTTACAGGACAACCAGAAACGCATCTCGGATTTTTACAGTTTAAGCATCTTGAAGATTCAAGTTTTGCTTGTTCGTCTGTAAAGTTTTCTTCTACTGCATCAAAATTAGTCTTTCTGATGTTTGGATCTTGTTCGTGTTGTCTTTGTCTTTCTACTGCCATAATTTTTCTCCAATAAGTTTTTTCTTAATTTTAAAATAAAGGAGTTTATTATGCAAATATTTTAACAATAAAAGGTACTGTCTTTTAAACAGTACCATTAAATTAAAATAAGAGTGATTATGAAATTTTTAAACTTTTGTCATACCGCACTTGTTGCGGTATCTTTGGTCTTTACGCCCGAATTGTTCGGATTGTAGCTTATACCGAAAATCCTTTTTGATTATTGCTTCACTCGGACAAGTTGTTTGCTTCACTACGTTGTCGCAAACATTGTCCTCATTACTTCGGGTTGGGTTCGCTTACGCTCACACGGCACCCTACGCAAAATCAAACTACGCAAATGTCTTGAATGAATCTTCAGAGTTTTTCTTAACTACTGATTGAACAGATTCCATTTCAGTTTGAACAGCATTGTGTTCAGTATCAAGCTGTTTCAACTTCAATTCTAACTCTTTATCTTGAGCTTGAATAATTGATGTTTTAGCGTTGATGTTATTCATTTCTTGCTCATACAAGTAGTTTTGATATGTATATTCATTCATCGCATCGTTGTAAGCTTCATCATCTGTTACAGTTTTTGTTGTAACTGCAAAGTCTTGGGTATTACCTGTTGTTGGAGTGTAAGTAAAGCCTGTAATACGGTTTTGCTTATCTCTTGTAACAATACAAGGTGTATAATATTCGCTCTTTGGAACTTCTCTTGTGCCAGCAGTGTAGTAGCTACATTTTTTATCAGATGCAGCAGTTGCGGCTCTTGCTTTTTCAAGTTCAGTTCCTTTAAAATATTGATAAATAGGTTTTTCATCTGTACCAACATTTGCAATATACATTTCACCAGAACCGTTACAAATATCGGTACTCTTGTAAGCATCTTCGTGAATTTTATTAGTTGCATCATTTTCATATTTGTACAAGCTGACAGTTTTACCTGATGATGTTGTAATTTGATATGTTTGGTATGTTTTAGTTGATGTATATCTATCATCTGTAAAGTTTACTTTGTTAGATGCAACAGAAACTTGATTTGTTGTTGGGCAGACATTAAATGCATCTTCTGTTGTTACGTAAGAATAAGCAACTGTATATTTGTTATCAGTACCTTTAACCTTTGTTACCTGTGAAATAGTTGCTTCTTCATTGCTACCAGGAACAGTAAATGTATACTCAACCTTAGTATAATCATTAGTGTTTGGTGGAGTTGGAACAGAAAGGACCAACATCTGATTATATAAGTTTGCAGATTCATTAGACAACACTGTTCTTTGTTGGTTAATTTGTTGTCCTTGGTATTCAATATTTGTTTTTCTTGCGGTAAGATTTAAAAATCTCGCCTGTGATGCTGCCATGCCCATAATTTATGTCCTTTCGGTAAACTCTTTCTTCTTTTATTTAATGATATTTTTTAAATTATCAATAAATTTCTCCTGTTTTTTGTGAATTGATTTTACTTGTAATACTTGTATAAGATGCAAGGATGTATTGGTGCAATGAGGTAAAGCAAAGTTTATAATGCATCTACGTCTCAATGCTTTTAGTCATCTATTATGCAAATGTCTTGAACGAATCTTCTGTATTTTTCTTACATACAGCTTTTACAGATTCCATTTCGGTTTGAACAGCATTGTGTTCTGTATCAAGTTGTTTCAAGCGTAATTCTAATTCACGGTCTTGAGCTTGAACTACTGATGTTTTAGCGTTGATTTGGTTCATTTGTTGTTCATACAAGTAGTTTTGGTATGTGTATTCATTCATCGCATCGTTATACGCTGCATCATCAGTAATTGTTTTTGTTGTTACTGCAAATTCTTGCGAATCTCCGTCGGCAGGGGTATAAGTGAAACTTGAAACCCTGTTGTTCTTATCCCTAGTGATTAAACAAGGGGAATAAGATTCAGTTTTTGGAACAGTTACGGTCCCAGCTGAGTAGTAACTTGCTTTGCCATTACCTGTTGTGCCCACTGCTTTATCTAAATCTGAGCCTTTATAATATTGGTAATTTGGCTTTTCATCTGTACCAATGTTTGCCATGTACATATCACCGGTACCATTACAAAGATTATCATAAGCATCTTTGTGTTGTGCGTCTGCACTTGTAACTTCGCCGTATTTATATAGTTTTAGTACCTTGCCTGTAGCAGTCGTTATTTGGTAAGTTTGATAAGATTTTACATTTTTAGGGTCACGATTATCAGTAATGCTTACTTTTGTTGGATCAACAGTAGATTGGTTTGTTGTTGGACAAATATTAAATCCTTGTTCTTGCTCAACGTAAGAATATGTTACGGTATATTGGTTATCTGTTCCTTTAACTTTTGTAATTTGAGAAACAGTTGCTTCATTTTCAGTTCCTGGAACCATGAATGCATATTCGACTTTTGTATAGTCGTTAGTATTCGGTGGAACTGGTACTGATAAACTCAACATTTGGTTATACAAATTAGCAGACTCATTTGATAAGGCTGTTCTTTGTTGGTTAATTTGTTGACCTTCATATTCAATATTTGTTTTTCTTGCAGTTAGGTTTAAAAACCTAGCTTGCGATGCTGCCATGCCCATGATTTTGTCCTCACATTGTGTGTTATCTCTCTCGTCGGTTAATTTAATGATGAAATTCAAAAAAGCAACATAATATCCTCTGTTTGATGTAAACAATTGTAAATCGTGTCCCAAAAAGGCTTTATATAAGCACATTTTAATGTGTGTATTTTTATAAAAATAATGATTTTGACTAGGTATTTGCAAATTTTTCTAAAAATTACATGTGAAAAATTTAAAAATACATGCCAAAAGATTGTTAAAAAGCATGCTAAAAACTTTATGTATTTGTAATTAAACTTTTTAAGTGATATATATTATATATACAAGAATATTGAAAGGAATTATTCATGGAAAAGAACAATGAAACTTTGCATGTCTTAAGACACTCGGCTTCACACATAATGGCTCAAGCCGTTCAATCTTTATTCCCACATGCCAAACTAGCAATCGGTCCTGCAACAGATACAGGCTTTTATTATGACTTTGACTTAGATGAACATACTTTTACGGAAGAAGATTTGACGAAAATTGAAGATAAAATGAAAGAAATCTTGAAACAAAATCTTACTTTTGAAAAATATGATGTTGAAGATGTTGATGCTAAAATCGCTGAATTTAAGGCTCAAGGCGAAATTTATAAAGCTGAATTGTTAGAAGAACATAGAAACGATCACCCAACACTATATTTAACAAAAGACAAAGACGGCAATGTGTTATTTAACGACCTTTGTGCAGGTCCTCATGTTCCGAATACAAGCTATATCAAAGGTAACGCTATCAAATTATTAAAAGTTGCAGGCGCTTATTGGAGAGGTAATGAAAAGAACAAAATGTTGCAACGTATTTATGCTACTGCTTTTTGGACAAAAGAAGACTTAGCTGATTACTTGCACATGCTTGAGGAAGCTGAAAAACGTGACCATAGAAAATTAGGTGCAAAACTTGATTTATTCTCAGTAAGAGAAGAAATTGGTGCTGGCTTAGTTTTATGGCACCCAAATTTATATACAGTAAGAGAAGAAATTGAAAATTATTGGAGAACAGAACACAGAAAACGTGGTTATGTAATTGTTCAAACTCCACAACTTGCAAAATCTAAATTGTGGGAACTTTCTGGACACATCGACCACTATAAAGAAAACATGTTCTTTATTCAAAAGGAAAATGAAGATGATGATCAATACATTGTAAAACCAATGAATTGTCCGTTCCACATTTTGATTTACCAATCACAAAGACACTCTTACCGTTCATTACCATTGAGAATGGCAGAATTAGGTACAGTTTACAGACGTGAAAAATCAGGAGCTTTGTCTGGCTTAACTCGTGTACAAGGCTTTACTCAAGACGATGCTCACATCTTCTGTACACCTGAACAATTAGTAGATGAAATCAACAATATTATTGACTTTGTTGCTGATACAATGGCAATCTTTAAAATGGGATTTGAAGTTGAATTATCAACAAGACCAGAAAGCTATGTAGGTAGCATTGAAAATTGGGATTTAGCAGAAGCTGGTTTAAAAGAAGCAATGGATAAACGTGGTATGAAATACGACATTAACGAAGGTGATGGCGCATTTTATGGTCCAAAAATTGACTTCAAGGTTAAAGACGCAATTGGTAGAACATGGCAATGTGCTACAATTCAATTAGACTTTAACTTACCTGAAAGATTTGATATTAAATATCAAGATAAAGACGGTCAATTGAAAACTCCTGTAATGTTACACCGTGTAATATTTGGTTCAATGGAGCGCTTCCACGGTATCTTAATTGAACACTTCGCAGGTGCATTCCCAACTTGGTTGGCTCCAACTCAAGTTGCAGTTGTTCCAATTTCAAACGAAAAACATGCAGACTTTGCAGAAAAAGTTTATAAAAAACTTAGAGAACAAGGCATTAGAGCTTACTTAGATGACCGTTCAGAAAGTATGAATTACAGAATTAGAGAAAACTTACAAGATAAGAAAGTTCCTTATGTTGCAGTAGTAGGCGACAAGGAAATTGAAGCTAATTCAGTTGCGGTACGTCAAAGAGGCGTTGGTCAAATTGGTACAAAGACTGTTGATGAATTTGTAGATATGATTTTGGACGAAATTAAGACTAGAAAATGCTAATTGAAGGTTCAATTTCATCAAAAAAAACTCAAATGTTGGTTGAAGAATATGCTCGATTATTGAATTCGGGCATTTCATCAGCCGACATTTTGGTATTAGTGAATAATTCAACCGCAAAAGAAAATTTTATAAACAAAACTTTTGAATTATTAAATATTGATTGTGTTGAAAAAATGCAAGTTTATTCATTTTTTGGACTTGTTTACAATACAGTAATGGACAATTGGGCGTTTTTAGAAAACAAACTTTCAAATGGTAATCCTGTTGTAATTCCTAATATGATTGGGTTAGAGATTTCTCAATTTATGTTAAAGGATATTATTAAGGATATCAAATTTGAAGGCTATAACTCTAAAAAATCCTTGTTACAACAGCTTTTTAGACGTTATTCTTTGATTATACAAAACAATCTTAATGAAAAAGAGGTTGATTGGCGCTCAAATGAAGTGTTGAAGGAAGGTTTTTCAAATGATGCGAAAAGTGCCTTAAAAACTTTAATGGCTAAAACGCTTAATTACAGAAGTTTTGATTACTTGAGACAAAGTTTGCTATTTAATTATATATATAAAAATACAGAGGTTTTTAAAAATATTAAATATCTGTTAATTGATGATGCTGACGAAATTACGCCGATATGTTTTGATTTTATCAGCTATTTGAAACCTCAATTACAAAATTGTTTAATAGCTTGTGACAGGCATGGTTCAAGTCGTTCTGGGTATTTGAGTGCAGATAAAAATATTTATTCAAAATTAACTGAACTTTTTGCAAATGAAATTGAAAAAATAGACACTCAATCACCTTTAGCAGAAGATGCTGATGTGCTTTATAGAAATGTAATTCAAAATGAAGTAAGCAGGTTAGAGCATTTTTCGTTTCTTTCACCATCAAAGCGTGCAACTATGATTGATTTAGCCGTTTTAAAAGTCGAAGACCTGTTAAGACAGGGTTACAAACCTTCTGATATTGTTATAATCTCGCCAATCATTGATGATATGCTTAGGTTTTGTCTAAAAGAAAAAGTCCAAAATGCAAATTTACTTTTCTTGTCAGGTAGTGAAAAATTAGTGCAAAATCCTTATGTATTAGCATCTTTAACTATCTTAAAGTTGAACACAAATTTAAAAGATACTCTTAGTGAGTTTGATTTGAGAGTAATTTTATCAAATATTTTGGATATTCCAATAAGACACTGTCAAGTTATTTTAAGTCAATTTGAAAAGACTAAAAAACTTGTAGATTATGAGTTTAAGATAGAGGAATACAACGAAAAATATACAAAATTTAGAAATTTAGTCGAAGAATTGAAAAATTCTAAAAAGACGATTTCTGAACAAGTTTTGTATATTTTTAATAATTTATTCAAATTTTATTCTGTAAACAAAAATACAATAAACAAATTTACGTTTTTTGTAAAAGAGTTACAAGACTTTGAGACTGTTTTTTCGCCTAATTTTATGGAGAACAAAATTGAAGATATAATCACTCAAATTGAGACCTCTGTAATTGCGGAAAATCCTTATAGCACTTTTGAAATAGATGAAAATGATTTAGTAATTGCAACACCACAAAAGATTATTGATAATCAAATTCAAACAAAATTTCAATTGTGGTTGGATATTTCTTCAAGCGAATGGATTAAAAATGATATTGGTCCATTGTACAATTCGTGGGTATTTCAGGCTGATTGGTCAAAATGCGATTATACGGTACAAGATGATGTAGAGCTTTCTAGACAAAAAACAGCAAGAATTTTGCGTAAATTAACTCTTTGCGCAAGTCAATTTATATACACGTTTTCAAGCCTTTTTGACGGTACAGGAGCTGAAAATTTTGGCGGAATTGAACAACATTTCAGAAATGAAGAAATAAAAACATCAAATTCAAATTTTAAAATTATTCCACGAGAAGATCAAAAGCCAGTATTAGACTATAAACAGGGTCAAATGGCTATTTCCGCAGTTCCAGGAGCAGGAAAAACAACAATTTTGCTGGCATTAATTATAAAATTGTTGAACGACGGTATAAACCCAGAAAATATCTTTGTTTTAACGTACATGGAGTCTGCTGCACGTAATTTTAGAGAACGTATTAAAAACGTAAATCAAGAAAGTTCAAAATTGCCGAATATTAGTACAATTCACGGCTTGGCACTTAGAATTTTGAAGGATAATTCAAACTTTGAGCGCTTAGGTTTAGCTTCAGATTTTGAAATTTGTGATGATTCACAACGTACAACGATTATTCAAAGAGCTGCAAATCACCTAAAATTAAAGAAAAACGAGATTGAAGAATTTGACAGAGCTATTTCTATTATGAAACTTGGAAGCGGAGTAATTCCAAAATCTGTGACAGATGCGAAAGTTAAGAAATTTATTGAATTTTATAACCTTTACTCGTCAAGTTTAAAGGAGAATAGCTTGATTGACTACGACGATATGCTTTTGTCGTCAGTTCGCTTGCTTGAGGAAAACAAGGATATTTTAGAATATTATCAAGAGGTTTGCCAATTTATCATTGAGGACGAAGCTCAGGATTCATCTGCAATTCAGCAAAGATTAATTACGCTTTTAAGTGCAAAACATAAAAACTTAATTCGTTGCGGTGATATCAACCAAGCGATTACAACAACTTTTTCAAATGCTGATGTAGAGGGGTTTCGAAGGTTTATAAAAACAAGTCAAAGTGTTGAAATGAATTGCTCACAACGCTGCTGTCAAGAGGTTTGGAAACTTGCAAACAATCTTGTTGAATGGGCTGAAAATAGTCAAAATCATAAAAATTCTTTCTATAAAATCTTTATGAATCCTGTTGAAGGACGCAATCCAATAGCTGAAAATGCTGTAAAATCGCTAATTTTGGAAAATACATTTGCAGAAAAAAATTATATTTTAAAACAAATTAAAGAGATTCTTTCAAATAATCCAAAAGCTACTATTGGTATACTTTTGAGGAGCAATTACCAAGTAAGTTCTTGGTTATCCTTTATTAATGATGCAGGATTTAAGAGTATTTCTCGTTCAGAATGTTTAGAGCAAAAAAGCGTTTATAGAACGATTTTAGCCATTTTAAATATGATTTTGAAACCTTTTGATAACGAGGTTATTGCAACGTCTTATGAAATTTTGTCAGAAAATGGATTTTATAAAAGTCGTTTGAGTGTTGGTATAAGAGCTTATGAAATACCTTTTGTACTTGCAGATGTAGATGAAATGAATGTCGATTTGGCTCGTTTCTATTGGGATACAATTTATTGGCTAAACTTTTCTTCTTTGCCGATTGAAGAACTGGCTATTAAAATAGGTTTATTCTATTACACTAGCGAAATTGAAAAATCTAATGTTTATTTAATTTCAACTTTAATTAAGAGACTTGCAACATCAAATAGAAACTTTGCAACAGTTTTGGAAAAATTATCAGCTCTTGCCAAACGTCCTAATTTGAGTGGTTTCAAATTCTTTTCAGAGGAAGATGAAGCCAGTAAAGAATTTTTAGAAGGTAAAATTCAAATTATGACTTATCATAAATCAAAAGGTGATGAATTTGATTATGTATTTTTGCCTGAATTTACAGAAAAATCTTTACCTCTCGATTTTGAGCAAATGGAATTGAAGAAAAATGCTGATTTTATGGAGCAAATTAGAGAATTTAATCCAAAATACAAGAAAAAAACTGAATTTGAATTAAAAAAAGTTCAAATTGCGGAAAATTTACGTTTGCTTTATGTTGCAATTACAAGAGCGAAGCGTCAATTGACCTTTACAGTATCAAAAGAGACAAAAAGTTTTGGTAAGGTTCAAAAACAAGTACCAAGTATTATTTTTGCCGAATTGTTGAAGGGAGGTAAAAGATGATAATTTCTCCTGCAATGCTAAAAATATTTGACGAATGTCCACAAAAATATAAATTTATGTATGTGGATAAAATTTCATTACCTCAAAACAAGTATTTCTTTGAAAAAGGCAAGAAAATTCACGCAATCGCAAGTTATTACATAAAAGGTTATGATGTTTCAAAATTAGAAAAAGCCTTAACCGAGAAAGAAAAACAAATTTGGAACTATTTGACATCAACAGAATATTTTAAATATGAACTGTTAAAAAGTGAATATCAGTTGAATATGCACTTGGGAGATTGCTGGATTGGCGGACGTCTCGATGCGCTTGTTAAAAATGGCAATAACTATTATATTTTAGATTATAAAACAGGTGAAATTCCTAAAAATCCGGAATATGATTATCAAACAATGATTTATTTGTTGTGTGCAGATAAAAAAATAGGGGATTTTCAGTCCCTTTATTTCGTTTATTTGGATTTGAAAAATAATACAGAATATAAAATTACATTTACAGAGGAACTTAAAAAAGAGTATATTCAAAGGCTTTCAATCATTCTAAACAGGCTAACTTCAGTTACTAATTACAAAAATAATAAGTTACAAAATGTTAAGTGTAATTGTGACTATTATAAAATTTGCTCAATAATGTGATATTATAATCGTAGTAGCATTTACCTCAAAAAAACATGTTAAAGAAATGTTACAAACATGCTAAAAGATAGCATTTTTCATGCTTTTGCGGACTTTTAGTATATGTGTAGGTACATAAGAATAATAGTATAGTGTAGAAAATGTCAAATTACGTAGCGTCATTAATATCGTTATATGAAAATGCAAAAGCCGCCAAAGGTGGTAATATTTTACGGCATGCTTCCGTAGTTGGTCATGCTTCAAAAGTTATTACAAAACTGGCTTCAGGACAAGCTGGTGAAGCTCCAGCAAAGTTATGTCAGGGAATTGTTGATACTTTTAATAAGGTAACCGAAGGTTCAAAAGTCGGAAGTGTCGTAAGAAAGGGTGTTAAACTATCCAGAAATACAGACCCAATTTCTGCAACTTGTGCGATGATTAGGGTTTGTAAATCTGATACTCCAGCAAGAGCCTTCTTAGAAGAAGCTGCAGATATTATGGGTATGTTTATTGTCGAAGGTTCAATGATTAAATATGCCAAAGATATTGCAAACATTAAAGGTATAAAAACCTTAAATGACGGAATGGTAAACTTTTGCAAAGGTAAAAAAGGCTTGAGTGTCGTTCCAGCCGTTGCTTATGGTGTGTTATTCACCATAGGTTCAATGGTCGGTTCAAATGCATTTAGAAAAGCCGGAACTTGGGTTGCTGATAAATTAGGCTTACCAAAATCTCAACAAGAACCAGATAATCACAAAACAGCCGACGGAAAAACAAAATACTATTTCGGCTAGGGAATAAATAAAAACAATGTCATCAAATTATATTTCAGAATCAATATCATTAGTAAGAAACCTTAAGAAAGCCACAAAGGGTGATAAGTTTGCTATGGTTAATGCCGTAGGGAACGTAATGAAGGTTACTGAAAAACTTGCTAGAATTGACAACTCTTGGGGGGAAGCCGCAAGAGGTGCATTAGATACATATTCAAATACTGTTGCAACAAACAAAGTTGCAGGTTCTGCTGATAAATTCATTCAAGTTGCTAAAATGAGTGATGAAATCGGTATTGTAAAATCAGGAGTTCAAGTTTTAACATGTTCTTCTCCAATCAGAAAAACAGTTGAAGAAACTTTGGGTTGGGGAACAAAATTTGCTTCAAAACACCTTATGTTACACGTAGTTCCTGATATGATTAAAAATACAAAATCTTTGAATAGTGTAGCTAAATCGGTTAGCGATTTTTCAAAAAATACAAAGAATATGGGACAATTACCTGCCGTAATTTCAGGTATAGCTTATTCTGTCGTAACAGTAAACGCACCTAAGTATGCAAGGAAAATAGGCGGTTGGATTTGTGATAAGTTAGGCGTAAAACAATACGATGACCCAAAAAAGAAATTTTAATATAAAAAGGATATCGTAAAAGCGATATCCTTTTTTATAGCATTTAACTTTTTCTAGCCTTTGATTTATAATACTGTCAAGGATAGTTTTACAAATCATGAAAAATTTAAAGTTAATTATAACAATATTTGTCATGCTTATTTTTATTCAGCCCGCTCATGCAATAAAAATAGGCTTAATTACAGGTGTTGAATCAGTCAGATTGGGTGCTTCGACTTATGCAAATATAATTAATTCAAGAACTAACCATAAAATATATACTCTTGACCCAATGAGAAATTATGAGTTTAAAGCGTATGGAACAAAAGTTATAATAAAAATTGCAGGTAAATACTATAACTTAGATTCGGACGAGGTTGCAATTAGACCAACAAATGGAGGCTTTGTTAGCGCTAAAAATAAGTGGTATCGTGGAATTTTTATTGTTAAAAATATAAACGGTTCATTAGTTTTAATAAATAAAGTAGATATAGAATCCTATTTAAGAGGGGTTGTTCCGTCAGAGATGCCTTCTAGTTGGGATTATGAAGCATTAAAAGCACAAGCAATTGCCGCAAGAAGCTATGCTTTAGCAAATTTAGGCAAACGAGCAAGATGGGGATATGATTTAAAAGATACGCCAGAAGATCAAGCGTATAATGGCGCTAGTGCTGAAAAGGATAGTACAGATAAGGCTGTTGCCGATTCTTATGGTATTGTTTTAATTTATGATTTAAAGATTATTCCCGCATATTATTCTGCTTCTGCAGGAGGTCAATCAAAGACTTGGGAAAGAGATTTGCCTTATATTCGTTCAGTTCCATCTTATGATAGCAATGTCAAAAAGAATGGTCATGGTGTAGGCATGTCACAACATGGTGCAAATAATCTTGCAAAACAAGGTTATAATGCATATCAAATATTACAATATTTTTACAAAAATATAAGATTTGCCAGAATTAATCAAAGTTATTATCAGTAGTCGAAAGCGTTGGGGCGCAAACCTATCCGCTCATGATTTAGTTGTGATGCGCACTTGCATATTAAAAAAATGTTAAGATTTTGCTGAAATGCTTGTCTAAATTGAATGTTAGTGTATAATAAATCTATAAAAAGCATAACTATTGGGAGCAAGGACAGTTTTCCTAGGAGTTAGTGTAGTAGGAGCTACTGTTTCTTAGTTGTGCAAAAAAATGTTTACAGTATAGGAAAGGGGTTCAAAATGAACAAAGAAGAATTAGTAAAAGAAGTTGCTAAAAAAGCAAAAGTTTCACAAAAAGCAGCAGCAGACGTTATTTCTGCAACATTAGAAACAGTTGAAAAAACAGTTGCTAAAGGTAAAAGAGTTACTTTAGTTGGTTTCGGTACTTTCGAACCACGCAAACGTGCAGCTAGAATGGGTAGAAACCCTCAAACTGGTAAAGAAATTAAAATTGCTGCTAAAACTGTTCCAGCTTTCTCAGCAGGTAAAAAATTCAAAGAATTAGTAAAATAGTTCTAGAATTAAATAAATGTAGGGCGCAAGCAGAGCTTGCGCCTTTTTGTTAAAAAATCTTTTTATGAGTAGATATAGAGAGGCTCAGTTGATAAAATCAACTGAGCCTCTAAATTTTTCAAATAATTTTTTCCCTATAATTAACCTCTATTACCTATTCTTCTTCTTCATCTTCAGATAGTTTCACTGGGTCTGCTATTTGGATACCCATAGAGCGTAATGCTGTCCTAGCTTTTGGTGCAAGCGCTGTATCTGCGAAATTTTCCAGAATTGTTTGGAAGCAATCAACTGCCTCTTGATTCATATCTCTCATCTTATATAAATAGCCAGCCTTATAGTATAGCGGTGCTAAACTCGGATCAGATAACACAAGCATTTGGTTATCAAGTTTTATTTTTACTTCAATAAGTTTTTGATTGTCTTCTGGTGATAACAATGCATGCGCATAAACTTTTTTAGTTAAATTATCAATAGTTTGTGACATTTCATCAGTTACTTCTGGAGCTAATTTTTTAGCTTTTTTTGCTGCGTAAGCGTCCATTGCAAATGCTGAAACTGCTAAAAATGCTACTAAAGTTAATACAATTAATTTTTTCATTACCCGTCCCCTACGTTTGTGTATATATCATACAAAAAAACTTGCAATTTGACCTCAATTAAATGTATGATATATTCTATGAAAATCATTCAAAAATTGTATCAAATGTTTATACTTGGTTGTCAAGGAAATAACCTTAAAAGTGCCTTAGAAAAAGGACTTGGGGGTGTTATCTTTTTTAAAGACGATATAATATCTTTAGAGGATTTTAAAAGATTAACTGCAAAATTGGCATGCCAATCTGAAATTGTTCCATTTCTTTCTATTGACCAAGAAGGTGGAAGAGTTGAAAGAACTGAAAATATATGGGGTGGCAAAAGATATTTAAGCCCCAAATTTGCCTATGAAAAAGGCGAAGAATTTTTGAAGGTTCAAACGCAAATGATTGCTGATGAATTAAAAGATTATGGAATAAACTTAAATTTTGCGCCTTGTTGCGATACAAATACAAATCCTAAAAATCCAATTATTGGCGAACGTGCATTTTCTAGTGATCCAGACGAGGTTATTAAAGGTGCAGAAATTGTTTTAGGTATTTATGAAGAAAATGGAATTATTCCTTGTATAAAGCACTATCCTGGACATGGAGATGCTGATTGTGACAGTCATTTGACATTACCAACTATAAATTTGTCATTAGATGAAATGGAAAAAACTCACATAAAACCTTTTAAACATCTTGTAAAACGTGGTGTTGATATGGTTATGGTAGCTCATTTGCATTGTACTTGCTTTAATGAAGATGTTTTGCCAACTTCATTAAGTAAAAATGCGATTGATTATTTAAGACAAGATTATGACGGTGTAATTTGCTCTGATGATATGGTTATGCAGGCGTTAGAGGATTTTGACAATCCTTGTGAACGAGCAATACGAGCAGGTGTAAATTTATTTTTATATCGTTATTCTGATGACAAGACAATTCAAGTTATTGAAGATATTGCTAAAAAGGCAGAAAACGATAAAACCCTTCAAAGATGTATTGAAGAGTCTTATGCAAAAATTATAAAACTAAAACAAAAATACGGATTAGTAAGTATTTAACATACCTTCGTAAATTAGTTTTGAGGCTTGTTGAATGAATTGTTTGCCTAAAGGTGAATTGTAAGGGCGTTTTGCCATAATTACAACGATGTATTTTTTGCCGTTTGGCATATAAACAATACCTGCATCGCCAAGCATAGTGCCGATATCACCTGTTTTGTGTAAGAAGGTTGCGCCTTTGCCTAAACCTTGAGGAATTAATCTATCATTTTTTACATGGCTCATGTAATCAACAATATATTCTCTTGAATTTATGCTCAAGAAATTTGGATTATCTAAATTGAATAGCATTGTAGCCATATCATTTGTAGTTGTAAAATTTGTTCCTGTTAAATCTGGAAGCCAAGTTTGTACGTGAGTGTTTGGAATCCCCCAACTTCTGATAGCTGTGTTTACTGCTGTCATAGAGCCAAGTTTTGACATTAACATATTTGTAGCAGAATTATCAGAATCTTCAATCATAGTTTTTGCAAGTTTGTCGATTGTGTAATTTTTTCCGCTTGCAGCGTATTGAAGATTGCCAGAACCAGATGCTTTATAATAATTTGTTAAAGTCATTTCATCATAAATTGATAAACCATTTGCTTCAATTGTTTTGAATAAATTGATTAATACAGGAACTTTGATAATGCTTGCTGCAGGATAGATTTCTGAACCGTTTATATCAACATATTTTCCTGTATTAAAATCCCATACTGTAATAGCAGGTTGGATTGTCGGATATTTTTTCATTAATTCTTTCAATCCATCTTCAAGAATAGTAAGCCTATCGGTTTTGTATAAATCAGTCATTAAAGGTTTTTTAGTTGCAACACCAGCTAAAGCGTGTCGACCTTCAAAGATTGTATTGTGCAAATATTTGCTTGTTGGAAACATTAAATTGTAATAATTAGTTTTAATGTTTGAATAGTTTTGTTTTCCAGTTATTAATGGCAAAGATATTCTATGGAATGCGAATGGCAATACATAGTAACCAATTAAAAACATAAATGATAAAGAAATTAAAGATGCTAAAAGATTCTTTTTCTTTTTATTAGGTTTTCTTGCATCTTGAATACGTTTTCTAGGTGTTTGATGATGTATTGGATTTTGAACAGGTTTAAATCTGCGTTCTGGTACATCAACATAGGAATAAGTTTGTGGATAACCGTAACTTCTTCTATAACTTTCTTGAACTGCCCTTTGTGGCATTTTCCATATCCCCCATTAGTATAATATTTATAATATATATAAATATTACACTTGTAAAGCAAATTTGAAAATCATCTATTTAATGTATTTTTATTTTTAGCAAAAAACACTTTGAAAAACATGAATAGCATGCTTTTTGGGAATCTTTTTAAATGTAAAATCTATTAATATTTAATAAATAAAATGTTGCAATTCTGTTACACATTCACGCTATTTATGTATTGCATATATTTGTTTACATAAATTTTATTAGAAATTGCTAAAAGTTCAGAACGGAAAAGTTCTGAAAAATCTGTATCTATTGAAGCACTGCTTGGTGCAGAAAAATCACGAGATACAAAAGCGGCGTGCAATGCTTTTTCAAATTCTACACAGAAAAAATTATAAGCTACTTCTAGTGGATAAATTTTAAGGGCAAGTTTTACTAATGTATCAATGTTTGAAATGCTGAAAACTTGTTTAAGAACACCAACTACGTACAAGAAAATTATTTGATTTCTTGAATATTTTTTGTTTTTAGGTGGTGCAATAATTTTTTGTTTTACGTAATTGTTAACCATAGTTGATGTGATTAACTTTTCGTCTTGAGAAGTTGCAAAAGGGTTTAAATTTGAATGTAAAATTTCTATCACTTGCTCCATATATAACCCAATATCAGGAAATTCCTCATATCTAGGGCAATGATACTTAACCATATCTTTTGAAAATTTTGATTCTACGAATGTAGCCATACCAACCTCCAAACACATTATACTAGATAAAAAGATTTTCGCAAGGTGTGATTTAGTATTGAAAACTATTTCTTGACACTAGTCTATATACAATATAAAATGGTGAAACAGGGGGTATGTATGTCAATTATATTAACAGATAACGAACTAATAAGAGAGGACTTAAAGGGTATTCACAGTATTACAGAGCATTTAGAAAAATCAATTGAAGAGCATAAAGATTTAGTTGCTGTAACTGATGCATATAATGAATTGGAAATGACTTATCAAGATGTTCAAAACTTGATTACACAAACAGCTGGTGGGTTACAACATTTAGGTATAAATAAAGGTGATTTTGTTTGCTTGTTTACAGAAAATAACGGCTATTTTATGAGTATGGCTCAAGCAATTATAAAAACAGGTGCAATTGATGTTTTAAGAGGTTCTAATGCTCCAATTGAAGAACTTGATTACATTATGGGACACTCAGAACCTAAGGGCGTTATTATTTACGATATGAAACTTTTGAATAAGTTAAAAGATAGTTTAAACGCAAGGCAATTGAACTTTATTATTGTTTTAAATAAAAAAGATTTTTCAAAAGAAGGTTTAAATGCTCCTGTTTATACACTTGACGAAATTATAGAAATGGGTAGAGAAAACCCATTTACTCCTGTAGAAATTAATCTTGCAGATTCTGCTACAATGCTTTATACATCAGGTACAACAGGAAATCCAAAAGGCGTATTGCTTACTCATAGCAACATTGTTTCGCAAATGGAAGGTACAGAGGCTGGTTTTAGAGCTAAAGCTGGTGAAAATACCCTGCAAATATTGCCTTGTTGGCACGCTTATGAAAATTTAGCACAATTTTATTACTACACAAAAGGGTGTCATTTGCATTTTACAAACATTAGTAATTTGAAAAATGATTTGTTGAGATATAAAATTGATACAATGATGTCAGTTCCAAGAATTTGGGAAGCGTTTAGACTTGGAATTTACCAAAAATTGAAACAAAATTCTAAACTAGGATATTTCTTGTTTGACTTTGCTGTACAAAATAGTATTAACTATAAAATTCACAAAATGTATAGCGAAAGAAGACTTACAAATAAGAAAACAAGCTATAAATTACCGTCTAATATTTATCATAAAATTGCAAGAGCCTTCTTGAAACCGTTGCACGTATTAGCAACAAAAACAATTTATAAAAAGGTAAAAGAAGCCGCTGGATTGGATAGAATTAGATTATCAATCTCTGGTGGTGGCGCATTATCATTGAAGGACGAATTGTTCTACGATGCAATCGGTGTAAATTTAAGAATTGGTTATGGTTTAACAGAAACCTCTCCTGTATTAACCTTGCGTGGTATTCAATATCCAAACTATTTGGGGTGTGTTGGTAAACCTTATGCGCACACAAAAATTAAAATTGTTGACCCTCAAACAATGAAGAAGGTTCGTCTTTATACTAAAGGGCTTGTACTTGCAAAAGGACCACAGGTTATGAATGGATATTATAAAGATGAAGAAGCTACAAAGAAAGTGTTTACAGAAGATGGCTGGTTTATTACAGGTGATTTAGGGTGGTTAACTCGTAATAATAACCTTGTTTTAGTAGGTCGTCAAAAAGAAACAATTGTACTTTCGAGTGGTGAAAATGTTGAGCCTATTCCAATTGAAGAGGCAATTTTAGAAAGTCCATATATTGATCAAATCGTTTTGGTAGGTCAAGATGAAGCAAGCGTAGGCGCATTGATTGTACCTTCAAAAATGGCATTAGATAAATGCGGAATTTTGGCAAAAGAATTGAAATCTGGTAAAACTTTATCAATTAAAAATCCAAATCTGCGTGAGTTAATGAAAAAGGAAATTCAAACATATATCAAAAATAAAACAGGTTTGAAACCTTTTGAAAAAGTTAAAGAATTTGAAGTTTTAAAAGACGGTTTTAGTATGGATAACGGACTTTTAAGTCAAACAGCAAAAGTAAAACGTAATGTTATTTTTGAAAAATATCAAGATATAATCAATAAGATGTTTAAAAAATAAAAAAGTAGGGCGAGTTCGATTTTATCGAACTCGCCCTTTCATTACTAATTTATAATTTTTATCCCTTGTTCTTCAAGTTTTATAGGCATAGTTTCAAGAAGTGGAACTTGTTGTTTTTCTTCTGGTGAAATATATATTTGACCGCCTTGAAGTTTAAGAGAATTTATCCATTCAACTCGTTGTTGCGCAAGTTTAATTCTGTCATTCAAATATTGTTGTGCGATAATTGCCGAATTTAGAAAGGCAATGAATAATAAAATATAAATGAAGATTTGTTTTTTATCCTTAAATTGCTCGTTATATAAGAAAAATAACATTATAAATAGTGGGAAACTCCACATTTGCGGTACAAACCTAGCCCACCAAGCCTCGTGATTGCCTAAAACTGATAAAACTAGGATTGTCATTATTACAAAAAATAAGCGTTTATCATCTTTGTTTTTAAACCTTAAAAATGCACTCAAAATCAATGAGCATAATAATATTCCGCTGAAAAAATAGCCAAAACCGCCTACACGCATATCTTCAAAATGAAAAATGTCGTCATTTGTTATTGTAAACGGTATTTTTAGTGTTGGCTTGTCCTTGTTAATTAGTGGTGACAAGTTTCTAGATGAGCTAAAGGTGGATATAAATAACTTTTTAAATCGGTTGGCATTTTCAAATCCTGTTGGATAAGATGTTGTCATATACTCTTTGTTTGCGTTTAAAAATGAATTTTTAACAACAGGATAAAGTGGATTGTAACCGCTTATAATATTTGTTATATATGGATTTATCCCTGTTAAAAGAATTAAAAATGCGACTAAAATACTAACTTTTAATAAATTTTTAGTAAAACATACTATTAAAAAAGTTGTTAGCATAATTAAAACTGTAAAAAGCCCTGTCAATTTTATGTTTGCAAAAATTATAGAAGTCATAACTATCATAAATAATGCGCTATTATCTTTAGTTTTTGTATAATTAATTAGTGCAAACATAAGAATTAAAAAAGCATAATAAAATGCGCAATCTACGTAATTTGTAAGTGTTTGATAAATACACACAGGGTTAAAAACAAACAAAAATGCAAATATGCTAACTTGCCAATTCGGAATATTTTTGTAATTTTTTATCGAATAGAAGGTGTAGCAAAAAGAAATCAAGGTAAACAAAAAGTTTGTTATCTTTGTTAATTCTATTTTGCCTGTAAGTGCATAAATATTAGCACCAATAATTTCAAAAAATTTCAAAAAGTGTTGTCCATATTCTAGTGAAGATGGAAACTGATATGGCATTGTTGTCGCAAATGTTGAAAGTTTTGTATAAATAGGATTCCAGCCCCATTTTAGCCAAATAATTGAGGCCTGATGATAAGTTGTACCGTCATACGAAAAATCAGGTATGAAGTAGCATACAGCACCAAAAATTAGGATTAAATCAAATAAAAGAATTAATTGTGCGATAAAATTTTTGTTAGAAAAGTTGTCTTTTTTTACAGTTAAATACCAAAGAGTAAAAATGCTTAAAACTACCGATAAAAGAGGGTAAGCAGAGTTTATTGTAAGCCCTAAAATAAATCCAACACTACTGAAAATAAATAGTGAAAAAAGCCCTATTAATAATGAAATTGACCAATTGTAACAAATTTTCTTCATAATACAATTATACAAGAAAAATGTTATTTAATTTTTTTTAATAGCAAAAGTAGTGGAATAATTACAATTGCAAGAATACCACAAATTCTGAAGGCTTCCATAAAGCCCCAAAGGCTTGCTTGTTTAACCATTGAACCATAAAGAGAGTATTCTGCCATATACTGTGCAACATTGTATTGAGTGTATTGAGCTAAAGCCCCAGCAGTTGAAGTCAATCGTTCCATATAAATTGGATTTAAAGGGTTTAAATGATCAACCATATAGGCTTGGTGAATTTGAGAAAATCTAGAAACTAATGTTGTTGCAACAGATGTACCAACAGCACCACCAATATTTTTCAACATATTTTGAATACCAGTTGCGTTTGTCATTTGACTGTTTTTTAGTGTTACAACGGAAAGTGCAATAATCGGAATCATTGCTAATGTCATACCAAAACCATAAATATAGTTTGGAATGGCAATGTTAATGGTTGCGATATCAAGGTTTAAGAACCCGAAGAAAATACCTGCAATGCCAATTAATGACAAACCAAAGGCAACGGAAAGACGTTCATCAACCTTGTTTGCTAAGATACCATATAAAATTACACCCGTCATTGCACCGCAACCTCGAGGCATAATTGCTAAACCACTATCAAATGCACTGTAACCCATTAATGTTTGTAAGAATTGTGGTAAAAGCATCATTGAGCCCATCATTACGCCCATGATGATTACTTGAATAAGTGTACCAATTGTATAGTTTTTATCCTTAAATACGCTCATGTCAACAAGCGGTTTTTCTTGTTTGATTTGAGACACAACAAAAGCTATAAAACAGAAGACACTAAACGCCGTTAATTTACAAATCCAAGCTGCATTGAACCAGTCGGCATCGTTACCTTTATCAAAAATGACTTGCATTGAGATTAACCATGCGGTTAAGAATAAAAATCCAATTTTGTCAAAATAAACATTATTTTGCTTTCTAGCGTAAGGCGGGTCTTCCAAGAAAATTGTAGTTAAATATACGGTCAGAATACCAATTGGTACGTTAATAAAGAAAATCCACGGCCAAGTCCAACAATCAGTAATCCAACCACCGATAACAGGTCCGATAATAGGTGCAACAACAACAACCAAACCGAAGGTTGCCATTGCTTTACCACGTTGGTCTTTAGGAAACCCTTCTAATAATACTGCTTGAGAAACAGGTAGCAAACCACCACCGCCGAGACCTTGCATAATTCTTGCAAAGATAATCATTTCGATAGAGTTTGCTACCCCGCATAGGAATGATGAAATAGTAAATAGACATATACTCATGATGAAGAAATTTTTTCTTCCCATAAGTTTACAGAACCAGTCAACGGCAGTAATCATAATACCGCTGGCTACGATATAACTTGTTAAAATCCAAGTAGATTCTTGACGGCTAACAGAAAATGTACCAGCCATGTGTGGCAAGGCAACATTTGCAATCGTTTCGTCTAAAACAAACATAAATGCTGCAAAAATGGTTGGAATTGCGATAATCCAAGGACCTTTGGAAGGTTTCCATTCTTCTGAGTTTTCTGTTACTTCGTTAGCCATTATTTGTTATTTTTAACCTTTACTTTTGGAACTACGCTCATACCTGGAACGATGTTGTATTCGTCAGGGTTAATTTCTTCGTCAAAAACGATTTTTACAGGAATTCTTTGTACGATTTTAACGAAACTACCAACAGCGTTTTCAGGTGGAAATAGACTAGCTTTTGCGCCGGATGCTCTTTGAATAGAGTCAATTTTGCCCTTAAAAACTTTGTTTGGATACGCATCAATCTTAATGTCAACAGGTTGACCTGCTCTCATTAAACCAACTTGGTTTTCTTTAAAATTTGCAACAACCCAAACATCGTTTGGAACAATTACAAATAGAGGGCTTCCAACTTGAACATAAGTGCCAACTTCAACTCTTTTGTTTGAAACTGTACCGTCTTGAGGTGCATAAATTTTTGTGTAAGACAAGTTTAATTGAGCTTGTTCTTTTGCGGCTTTTAAAGATTTAATGTCGGCATCTGCAACTTTGTTTTGAGCTTCAGACATAACATTTTCATCTGCATTTACTAATCTTGCTTGTGTTGATTCATATTTTGTTTGAACCATATCAAGTTGTTGTTTAGAAACAGCCCCAGTTTTGTACAGGTTTTGATATCTTTCTAAATCTGCTTTAGCGTTTTTAATTTCAATTTGAGTTGCGTTAAAGTTTGCTTTTGCAACTTTTTGACCAGCCAATGCTTTTTCGTAAAGTGCAGATGCTTTGTCTAGCGCAACTTTGTAATCCTTATTGTCAATTACAGCAACTAAATCGCCTTTTTTGACCTTTTGGTTATCTGTCACTAAAACTTGTACGATGTGACCAGAAACTTTAGGTGCAACTTGTACTGTATGGTTTTCTACATAAGCGTCATCAGTTGATTGGAATTGTAAGTTATAAACTATAAAACCAGTTACAACTAATGCTAAAATAAGAATTGCTGAAATTAGAATTGAACGCTTTAAGCTTTTATCCAAAGTCTTTTTTATTTCTTTTTCTTTGCTTTCTTCCATTATATTTCTCCTATATATTAAATTCTACTATTTCTGCCATTGAGTTTTCTAATTTTTCTAATGACCCTTTTAATTCAATCATTTTTTCTTCTGGGAATTTTTCTAACAATTTTTCCATAACTTTGTTCATTATATAAAATTGTTCGTTGTAGAATTTTTCACCAGCTTTTGTAAGTGTTAAAAGTCTTACAAGACGGTTGTTTTTAGTCGTGTTTGTTCTTTTTACAAAGCCTTTATCCTCTAAAGAGTTTAAAATTCTACCTGTTCTAACTCGGTCTCTAAGAATGATTTTAGCCAAATCTCGTTGGCAAATGTTTGGGTGATTTAAAATTATATTTAATGCGCAAAATTCATCATGAGTTAAATCAACATTACGAATTTCAAAGAAATTTTGGGCTAATCTTTCTATATAAATAGATAATTGGCTTATCTTATAAAATACTGATTCTGAAAAATCAGTAGTAGGTTCTAACATTTTACTTTTCATTATTATCCTTCCCTATTTTGTCTGTTACAAAAAATACATGTTGCATTTGTAACAAAGATATGTTATCATATCACTATGAAAGTTGTCAAGTATGTGAGGAAGTAAAATGAATTTAAAAAAAATATTTTCAACTTTAATGCTAGTTAGCTTTGTGAATATGAGTATTTTGCCTGCTTTTGCTATTCAAGATACAAAAGTCCAACAAGATGCAAAAGCTGTTAAAAAGCAAGAAAAAATGCTTAAACACAAAGTTAAAAGAAATAAAAATTATAATGAGGATTACAAATTTGGTTATGTAAATATGGATTTTTGGAAAAGTTTTAATGACAAAAATTTGGATAATTATATTAATTTAGCTATAAAAAATAACTATGATTTAAAAATGGCAACCTTGAATGTTGATGAATATTATCAAAATGTAAAACTTCAATTTGCAAATGAATTACCAAGTGCAACAGTGGGTTTTTCTCCTGCTTATTCAAAAGTTGCAACTATTGGTAATGGTTTGGACATCGGTTCCGAATGGTCTTATGCAACACCGATGTTGATAAACTACGAGGCTGATATTTTCTTGAAAAATAGAGATAAAACTCGTAGTGTTAAAAAGTTATATGAAGCCTCTCAACTAGATGAACGTGCTGCATATATTTCAATTGCAGCAGCTGTTGGCAGTGTTTATATGAACTTGGTTACATTAGATGAAGTTATAAAATATCAAGAAAATATTGTTGCCTTGAGAAAAGAAATTTATGAAATTATGCAAGAAAGCAACAGACAAGGTCTTGTTTCAACTTCTGATACTGTGAAAGCAAACAAGGCTTATGTAAATGGTACTTCTGATTTAATTAATTATAAAAAGAATAAAGAAATCTTAATGCACCAATTGGCAGTTTTAATTGGTGAAAGTCCTGAAAATGTTAATGAATTAAAAATTTCAAAACTTTCTGATGTAAAATACTCAAAAGCTATTCCAACAAGTATTTCATCAGAAATTATTACAGGCAGACCTGATTATTTAAAATCAATCAAAATGCTTGAAAAAATGGGTATTGATGTAAGAGTTGCTAAAAAAGAATTTTTGCCATCAATTAATATTTCTGGGTTGGCGATGTTTTTGCATGGTGCAAATAACCCAATTGACGGACTATACGCTATTGCAGCATCAGGCATGTTGCCAGTATTTACAGGTGGAAGGCGTATTGCAAACTTGAAACTTAAAAAAGTTCAATATGACAAAGCCCTAGAAAGTTATCACAAAACTAATTTAACAGCCTTGCAAGAGGTTAATGATGCTTTAATTTCTGTAAAACGTGATAGTGAAAAATTAGATAAGCACAAAAAACAATTGGCATTAGAAAATCAAGATTTTGGATACACTCAACAACGCTATAAACAAGGCGTAATTTCTAAACTTGATATGATTCAAATGCAAGAAAATTTGCTTTCCGTAAATCAATTGGTTGCAAATACAACAGGCAGTTGTTATGTTGATTACATAAGTTTGTATAAAGCTGTCGGAAGTAAGTTATAATCTGTATAAAACTACTTGCAATTAAAATATTTTAGTGTAATAATCAAGTTACGGTCATCTTAAGAGTAATAGTATTTTATACTTAAACCGTTTGTTACACCCTTAAGTAAGTAAAAGAAAGACAAACTCTAATAAGTTTATGAGTGTTCCTAAATTTAATTTTAAATTTTTAAAAGAAAATGCTACGGCTGGAAGCTGGCGTCGTGGCTATGAATATTACACAAAAGATATGATTCTTGAGTCTTATCCTGAAAAGAATTTCTACAAGGGTAAGGTTAAGGGAAGTTTTCAAGATTCGTATAATACAGATTTAATTTTTAAAAAGAACAAAGTAGAGGCACGTTGTAATTGTCCATTAAAAGAAGAATGGTGTAAACACGCTGTTGCTGTTGCAATTAAAGCAATTGACGAACATGCCTATGAAGATTGGTTAGAAACAAAATATGGTATTGAACCTGATTACAGCGATGAAGATACTTCAATGCCAGAACCGCCAAAAGGTAATTATATCTTCCACTTTAACCCAAAGAGAAAACCTAATTTCTTCTCTATTCTTGTGATGTCAAGAACAACAGGTAAAGTAGTTAGAGCTATTGAACCAATTTTATTAGGATTGGTTGAGGCTCAAAAAAATGATTCAACTTTCGTTTTAAATCGCTCACAATTGGTAGAAGTTGAAATTTTTAAACAAATTTTAAAAACTGCAAGACAGGATAAAAAAGCTGGTTGGTATGATATTCCGATTCCGAAATTTGCACCAATGTTTCCACTTTTAGCTGTTGCAGATGAAGTTTTAGATGAAAAAACTAAACATAGAATTAAATTTACAGACAAAGAATGGCGCTTAGTTTTGTCCGTAAATAGTAATCCAACAGGCAATATTATGCTTGAATTATTCTGGCGAAGACCTGACAAAGACGATATTGTACCATTTGAAGAGGTTCGTTATTTCTCTCGTCAAATAAAATGGGGTCGTTATAAAAATGTAATCTTCCCAACAAATGTTTCTATGAATGTTGTACCTCAAAACTTATTAAAATCAACATTTACAGACCTAAAAGATGCAGAAGGTGGAAAGTTCATTTATGAAGAACTTCCAAAACTTCAAGAACAAATTGATGTAGAGGTTTCTGATACAATTAGTAAATTGTTCTTAGAACAGCGCCCACCTAAGAATATTGTATCTTTGGGTATAGATTATGACCAATCGTTGAAGGCATCTTTAGAGTTTGAATACGACGGAGTTAGAGTTCCGTTCTCAAAAACAGCGGACAAAACTCCTTACGTTACTGTTAAACGTAAAGAAGACGATATGGTTTATTGGGTTAAACGTAATATTCAACACGAAATTTCAGCTTATCAAATGCTTTTAGCTTGTAAATTCGTTCCAATGCAAACTAATAACTTGGCTATGGAAAAAGAAAACGCAATTGATTTTTATAATTATTATATGAATAAAGCTGGCGAAGGTTGGGTATTTGAAGAAAAAGATGATATTAGCTTCTTTAAACTTATAGAAGAACCTTTTAAAATGTGTGCCAAAATTGACTTTTCAGAAGATTCAAAGGATAGTTTTGAAATTCAATTGTATGGTCAAGTTGGTGAAGATGTTATCAATTTTGATGAAATTTATGAAACAATCCAAAACAATGAAAAATACAGTCGTGTAAGAAGTTTAGGCTTTGTTGAATATCCTGCGGAAGATATTTATGCTATGATGAGATCTTTTAACTCATTTGATGCTTACAGAAACGATGAAAATAAATTTATGGTAAAAACTTATCGTGCTGGGTTGGTTCAAGAGTTGAAAAATAGAGGTTTTGAACTTGTGTTGAGCGAGGATTTTGAAAAATTCTGGTCGCAAATCACATCGTTCTCAACTGATGAAAACTTAACATTACCAAAAGGTGTAAATGCGGAACTTCGTGAATACCAAATGAAAGGTTTTAGCTGGCTATGGTTTATGTATAAATACGGCCTAAACGGTATTCTTGCAGATGATATGGGGCTTGGTAAAACGCTTCAAGCCTTGAGCTTAATTCAAAAAGCTAAGGAAGAGGACGGCTCAATGCCTGTGTTGGTAGTTTGTCCAACTTCTGTTGTATTTAACTGGGAATCAGAAATTCAAAAATTTACGCCAGATTTGAGTTGCTTAAAACTTGCAGGTGTTGATAGAAAAAGTTTGTTTGAAAAAATTCCAGAACACGATATTGTAATTACAAGTTATGCGCTAATTAGACGAGATATTGAAGAATTGAAAAATATTAAATTTAGATATGTCGTTTTAGATGAATCTCAAAATATTAAAAACGCAATGAGTCAAACAGCTCAAGCGGTTAAGATGTTAGATTCTGATCATAGATTGGCACTTTCTGGTACTCCAATCGAAAATAGATTAGAGGAATTGTGGTCTGTATTTGATTTCTTAATGCCAGGCTTCTTATTTAATGTTGCAGAATTTAACTTTAGATATGTAAATCCAATTATGGAACGTCAAGATAAGACCGTTGAAAAACGATTAAAAATGCAAATTTATCCATTTATTTTACGCCGTATGAAACGTGACGTAGCTAAGGATTTACCAGATAAGGTTGAAAATATTGCATACTGTGAAATGACTCCAGAACAAAAAGACTTTTATCTTGAAGTATTGGACAGCACAAAAGAAGAATTGTTTAAATCTATTGAACAAAACGGTCTTGAAAAGAGCCGAATGTCTATTTTCTCAGCCTTGTTGCGCTTGCGTCAAATTTGTTGTCACCCTCGTTTATACGATAAAGATATGGTTAAAGGCGATATTCAATCAGGTAAATTTGAGCACTTGAAGGGTATGCTTGAACAAATTATTTCAGAAGGTCATAGAGTTCTTTTATTTAGCCAATTTGTTGATATGCTTGATATCATTAAGGCTTGGTGCGAAAGAGCTGGAATCCCTTACGAATATTTGACAGGTAAGACAAAAGATCGTCAAGGCGCAGTTGAAAGATTTAATTCATCAACTTCAATTCCAATCTTTTTAATCAGTTTGAAAGCTGGTGGTACTGGTTTGAATTTGACAGGTGCAGATTATGTAATTCACTATGACCCTTGGTGGAATCCTGCAGTTGAAGATCAAGCGACTGACCGAGCTTATCGTATTGGACAGACTAAAAAAGTATTTGTTTATAGAATTATTACTAAAAATACGGTTGAAGAAAAAATTCAAAAACTTAAATCAATCAAGAGAAACCTTGTTGATAGCGTAATTTCAGTTGATAGAAATATTACAAAATCGCTTACAATTGATGATATCAAAGAAATCTTCTCTGTTGATTAATCTTTTATGCCTCAAAACTTGTGCCATAAGGTATAAAACCATTAGTGTTGTTGTAGCCGATTGAAATATTTAAGTCTGGAATGTTGTTCCAACCTAATGGTGCAACTTTGTTTACGTTCTGCATTGTGTATTCAAACGCAGCACCTCTGAATTCCATCGGTACATCTTTGCAGTCTTTAAGTTTTTCTTTTAAATATTCAGAAAATTCAACTCCGTCAGAGGTGTAATATTTTCCGTCCTCTCTTGTTTCCATTTTAGAAAGGTCAAGCCCTGTGTAATCCAAAACTAGATGATATGCCTGCATTTTTGCAACAGAATTACTATCAAGGTCTGTCATTTGATATTTAACATAGGATAAAAGGTTTGAGGAATTGTTGTTTTGCTCTAATAAACCTTTTAGTTTGGCTAAAATATCATTGTTTTCAATTCCTGATAAATCAACTTCACGAGTGTATGGATTTATAGAAATTAAAAGTGTCTCATCATCGTTTAGCGTAATATTGTTATTTTTCAATAAGTTTTGCATGTTCAAACTAATTGACTTATGTTTGTCAATTTGGCTTTGTTTTTCATAACTTTCCCAATCTTCAGGAGAGTAGTTTAATCTTGGGTCATCTAAATTTCCGCAACCAATTGTTCCATAACAAATTGCATTGTAGTCGTTTTTAAACATTGCATATTTTTCAGGTTCGTCCCATTTTTTTGTGTATGCAAAATCTGATGTACCAAAGTATTTTTTGCTTAAATATTCGTGAACCTCTTGCTCTGTTTTGCATTGCGAACGAACAGTACTTGCCCAATCTGCAAGTTTTTCGTCTAAATTTCTTCTTGATAAATTAAGTTCTGAATAGGGATCGTATTCGGAACTTTTTGCCTTCAAGTTGTCAGAATTATATGCATCTACCATTTGTTGATAGCGGTCTTGAACTGTATCAGGTGAATAGCGGTGAGGGTTGTTGTAATAGTTGTAATATCCAATTTCACTCATAAGCAAAACTCCATTTTTAAACAAGCCAAATCCTTTTGACTTTTAGTTAATATATTCTTTTTATTCCACAATACCAGAAAATTAAAACGCAAAATTTAAAATTTTTTACAATAAAAATGCACCCTTTAAAAGAGTGCAAATAGTAGATTTAAAATTGAATTAACGAATAGATTGTTATGACATGTACTCTACTAAATAAAATAAAGACACTAATTAGATTTTTCTTTTCCAAAGTACTTGTATTTGACATGTAATCCGATATCTAAAAGAAGAAATGCCATATTTAAAATGTACAAAATTATTACCAAATCTTGGCTATACAAGATTTTATGAATAATACCAAAAACATATCCTAAAAGAATTAAACTTGAAAATCTTAAACTTTTTCCGTCAACACATTTTGCTTTGTAAGTTTTATAAGCAGCGATTGGCCAACTTGCGCCGAAACACACCATCATACCTGCTTCAAAAATACTCATTTTTTATCTCCTTTATTTTCAATCTTTTTATACAATAAAAATTTTATAAATAAAAATACTTATTTTTGATTATAATTATAAGTTTTTCTTATGGTATAATTAAGTTATGAATACAAATCAATTAAAATATGTTGTTACTATTGCTGAAGAATTGAATATTACAAAAGCGGCGAAAAGGCTTTTTGTCTCTCAATCTTCACTTAGTCAGGCTATAAAAAATATTGAACAAGAATTAAAAATAAAACTGTTTGAAACGAATGTTACTCCTCTAAAATTGACTTATGCTGGGGAAGTTTATGTTGCGTGGGCTAAAAAAACTTTAGCATCTCAAGAAGATATTATGGAGAAATTAGAAGAAATTTCTACAAATAGTGATATTAGAATTATTGTCGGAGTTGCATCTCACCGCAGTATTTCAATATTGCCACAGGTTATAAAAGATTTTAAACAAGAGTTTCCGCATTCATTTATTGTTATAAAGGAATATCCGACACCGATTTTGCACAAAATGCTCGAAAAAGAAGAATTAGATTTATTGTTAGATGTTTCAAATTCTGATATTGTGTCATATAGTAGCGAATTATTAAAGGAAGAAGAAATTTATTTAGACATTCCGAAAAATCTAAAAACTAAGGGGGAGAAGATTAATTTATCGGACTTGAAGGATTGTGATTTTATATTGCTTTCAAAAGAACAAATGTTGGGCAAATTAGCTCGGGAGTTGTGTAAAAAATGCAAATTTGAACCAAAAATTTCTGTTGAATGTAGAAACATTGAAACTTCGCACGAACTTGTAAAACAAGGTCTTGGAATTTCCTTTGTTCCTGAATTATATGCAAAAAATAATCAAGATGGTTTGACAAATTTTGTCAAAATTACTCCATTTTTACCAACTAGACCAATTTCGGCAATCTTTTCTAACAAGGTAAAAAGTAAAGCCTTTACAAGATTTCTAGAAATTTTAAAAGATACTTTAAATAAAGCATAAATATAATTATATAAATATATATAATTAATATTATGGACATGCAACTTTTGTCTGAATATTTGGAATACCTTGAATTAGAGCGAGGATTAGCAAAAAACACAATTGATGCCTATCGTCGTGATTTAATCATGTTTTTAGACTATTCAAATGTTGAAGATTTAAATTCTATTACAAGAATGGGGATAAATTCTTATATTCGCTATTTGCATGAAAACGGTTATAATCCAACAAGCGTAATGCGAAAGATTGCATCTATTCGAGGATTTTTTAAATGGCTTTGTGCAAATGAATTTTGTAAAATTGACCCGACTTTAACAATAGAACGTCCAAAATTACCGCAAAAGTTGCCAAAAGTTATGACAATTACGGAAATTGAAGAACTTTTGCGTGATAGCCTTACAAAAATGCAACGGGTAATCATTGAACTTTTGTATGGTTGCGGACTTCGTGTTTCTGAGCTTGTTGGACTCAAAATAAACAATTTTGACCTTTCTGCCAAGTATTTAACCGCTTTAGGTAAAGGGTCAAAAGAACGCATTGTGCCTTTAGGGTCAAAAGCAATTGATGCAATTAAAAATTTCTTGCCAGAAAGAGATTTTTTACTTAAAAAATATCGCCTTGATACAAAACAACTTTTAATAAATGAAAAAGGTCATAATGTTACACGTCAAGAGGTTTATAATTTTATACACGAACGAGGTAAAAAGATACACAAAAATATCTCACCACATACACTTCGTCACTCTTATGCAACACATTTGTTAGAAAATGGTGCAGATTTGAGAGTTGTACAAGAACTTTTAGGACACAGTGACGTTGCTACAACTCAATTATATACACATATCAGTAAGAAACGTCTTAAAGATGTTTACTTCGCAATCAATGGAAATATTTAATGAACATTACAGCAGGAAAATTCAAAGGTCAAAAAGTTACAGCGCCAGACGAAACAATTACTCGTCCAACACTTTCAAAGGTTCGAATGGCGGTGTTTAATACTCTTCAAGCGTTAATTGATTTTGAGGGGGCAAGTTTTTTAGACATGTTTGCAGGCTCTGGAATAATGGGGCTTGAAGCTCTTTCAAGAGGTTTTGAGCGTGTTGTTGCAATTGAAAAAAATCCTAAAGTTTATAATATCCTGCTAAATAACTACAAAGCCCTAAAGGTTAAACCAAATGTTCTAAAGGGTGATAGTCTAAAAGTTATTCCACAAGAGCATTTTGACGTAATATATATTGATCCGCCATACTACTCGGGTGTTTATGAAAAATCTCTAGAGGTTCTTCCTGATTGTAATATTGTAATTTTAGAACATACAACTGATGTTGATTTTGGGAAGTATGAAGTAATTAAACAAAAAAAATATGGTGATAAAACTTTAACTTATTTGAGGAAATTATAATAAAATAGTTAAAAAGGGGCGTTTTGCAAAATGCAACCCGCCACTTTTTTAAATTATTTAATTCAAAGAATTAAGCTGCTTGAGCTTCTTGTTTTTGTTGTTGAGCTTGAGCTAATTCGCTGAAGTCACGCATAATGTGTTTTTTACCTTTTTTCTTAGATTTACCTGTTCTTGTTGGTTGAGCAGGAGCTTCAGATTTTTGAGCTTTTTCTGATTTTTTGCCTCTTTTTGAGCCTGTTGCTGCATCTAGCTCTGCATTACCTCTGTAAGAACCTTGATATCCGCCAGCAGCGTTTGCTTTTTCTTTTAAATCTGCTTTTGGTTTTGGTAAACCTCGTTCTTCACGAGCTTTGTCGATTTCTTCTGGGTTTTTAACTGTTAAAACAACTTTACCACCTGTTTCTCTTTCGATAGCGTCTTTTAAATCTACAGGATAATCATCATAGTTGCCACCAATTTTACCTTTGATAATTTCTTCAGTTACTGCATCAGCGTTAACTTGAATGTTGTCTGGCATGTTTGGATATCTTTTCATCCATTCGTCATAAGACATGTTGCCACGAGATCCATTACATTCTTGACATTCGCCCATGTAATTGTTTGTTGCGTTAGGGCCACCTTTTGATTTTGGGTGAATGTGTTCAGCAGTAACAACCGCTTTTTGAATTAATCTTTTAGCGAATCTTACATCAGAACCACCGTGACCATAATCGCTTAACATTTTGCTGATGATTTTTTCTGATTCTGGTAATTGAACTGCTACATCTAGAATTTTGTGTACGTCTTTGTGTGCAACACCTTTCTTTTCCGTATCAACGATTTGACTTAAGAAGTCAGTTCTGTTAAATCTGCTACCAACACCTGATTTTGGTCTTCTTCTTTCATTAACGCCAACACCAAATGTTTTAGCTAATTCACGTTCACATAAACCTTGAACGATATTTTTTTCACCTAACAATTCTTTTGATTTTTCACTTGTTCTTTTTAAAACATCAATTTGCTCATCTCTTAAAATTTGAGCAGGATCAGCGTTTGTTCTTGAGATTGCAGTTGTTAAAGTTGCATCTGGCATATTTTTAGTTTGTTTTTGAATATAATGAACAATAGCTTTTTCTTCTGCTCTGAAGTATGGCATGTTATCTTCTAAAACTTGGTTTAAATCTTCACCAACAGCTTTACCAGCTCTTAGTGCAAATTCATCAGTTTGTTTGTTAGTCATCATTGGACGACCACAACATGTACAAGGCATATCTTCTAATTCTTTTACTTTGAAGTTAGAAGTTGAGCATGGAAAACCTGTGAAGTTAACCATTTGTGCGCCCATGAAATAATTTCTTGCAATTTGAGAAGCTCTAGATGAATTTTTTTCATCGAATGGATTTGAAACTTTTGCTTCTTGTGCTTTTAAGTCTAGTTTGTTTGTGTTTTGTACTTTTGCTACTGTTGAAACAGGAGTAGCTGCCATAATTCTTTGAACGTGCATTGTGAGACCTTACCTTACCTTCTTAATCTTTTTTCGATTTGTGTTTATTTAATTAAATTGAGACCTTTTATTTTTTTCTACATTTATTATAATACAAAAATAAATTTTAAATCATCTAATTGTATAGTTTTGTTGCGAAATTATTTTTTTCTTCTTGGTGTTGGTTGAGGTTTTGGCAATCCTCTTTCTTCTCTTGCTTTTTCAATTTCTTCTGGATTTTTAACCTTTAATTGAACCACACCGTCTGTTTCTCGGGCAACTGCTTTTTGCAAATCTATAGGATAATCATCATATTTATCGCCCAAGTTACCATTGATAATTCTTTCTGTAACTTCGTCAATATTTCTTTGAATGCTACGAGGCATGTTTGGATAATTCTTCATCCATTCTGAGTATGGCATGTGACCACGTTTTGAATTGCAATCACCACATTCTGACATGTAGTTTGCGGTGTTGTCAGGACCACCTAATGTATCTGGGTGAATGTGTTCAGCTGTTGCTATTGCTGGTTGAGCTAATCTTCTTGCAATTTGTGCATCACTTTTGTCACCGTGACCATATTTTACGATGAAAGCTTCAATTGATTCTTGAGACATTGGTAATTTTACCGCAGTATCAAGCAATTCACCTGCCAAATTTTTATCTTCTAATTTATCAACAGTTTTTGCAAAAGTTTCTAAGAAAGGAACTCTTTCAAAGTGTTTTTTGTCTGTACTGTTATCAATGTCCTTAATAGCTTGGTCAACGACTTTTTGAACAGCATTGTCTTTGCCTAAAACCTCTGCTTTTTTAGAAACTTCACTTAAAACATTTTTTTGTTCTTTTTCTAGTAAAACTCTAGCGTTTGGAGAATAGTGGCTCATCAGTCCGCTCATTGATAGTTTAGGGTTCTTTTTAGAAGTTTCCATAATAAAGTTTGCAACGGCTTTTTCTGTACCTCTAAAATATTCCATATTTGCGCCTAAAAGTTTTTGCAAATATTCGCCTGTTGCACCAGTTGCATTCTTTTCAAAATGATCAACACCTTTGCTAGTCATCATCATACGACCACAACAAGCACAAGGAATGCCTTCTTCTTTTTTAACTATAAAATCACTTTTAGAACAAGAAAAACCTTTGAAAGCTACAAGTTGTTCACCTCTAAAGTAGTTAGCAATCGCTTGAGAACCTTTTCTGTCATCAGTTGAAACTTGAGGTTGAGCGATTGGGTTTGTTTGGTTTTTAACTACGGCATTTAATTGTCTTTGTGGTTGAACATAAGTTGAAGCAACATCTACTGTTCTAAAATTCATTTTTTACACACTTTGTAAGTTTAGTAAATTGACACTTTTTACAACGTCGGTGAAAAATTTTTTTGCTAGTTTTTTACTAAATTTTTACAATAGTTTATAATGTAAAAACTACACTAATTGTGCATCTCACCCAATTGGGTGATTTTTATGTTTTTTGATTGTAAATTTGTTGAAAAAAAAATTGTTTATGTGAGAATTGTTGTGGAAGATTAATTTTTTTAGTGAAGGAGAAGAAATGAAAAAAGTATCTACTTTACAAAAAACATTGATGGCATCATTGCTTTCATTGTTCTTTGTATCTGCTCCTGCGTTCGCAAGTGAAGCAGATTTAGTCGTTCCAGAAATTGCTAAACATTATCCTCTAGGACACACATTACTATTAATTGGTATTGCTGTTTCAGTTCTAGGCTTAATCTTCGGTTTAATTGCATTTGCGCAAGTTAGAAAAATCGAAGTTCACGAATGTATGGCTAATGTTGGTAACACAATTTTTGAAACATGTAAAACATACCTTATTCAACAAGGTAAATTTTTAATTGCATTAGAAATCCTAATTGGTTTATGTATTGCATTTTACTTTGGCGGATTAGCTAAAATGGGTTGGCAAGGTGTTCTAATCATTTTAGCTTTTTCTGTAATTGGTATTTTAGGTTCTTACGCAGTAGCTTGGTTCGGTATCAGAATGAACACTTTGGCTAACTCAAGAACTGCATTTACTGCATTAAAAGGAAACCCATTAAACATCTTGAACTTACCTTTAAAAGCTGGTATGTCAATCGGTGTTGTATTGGTATCAATCGAATTAATTTTAATGTTGGTAATCTTATTATTTGTTCCTGGTAACATTGCAGGTGCTTGCTTTATCGGTTTTGCAATCGGTGAATCTTTAGGTGCTTCTGCTCTTCGTGTTGCTGGTGGTATTTTCACAAAGATTGCTGATATTGGTTCAGACTTAATGAAAATTCAATTCGGTATTAAAGAAGACGATCCTAGAAACCCTGGTGTAATCGCTGACTGTACTGGTGATAACGCTGGTGATTCTATCGGACCTACAGCTGACGGTTTTGAAACTTATGGTGTAACAGGTGTTGCTCTTGTTTCATTTATCTTGTTAGCAGTTAAAGGTGATGTAAACCAATGTCAATTATTGGCATGGATTTTCACAATGAGATTCTTAATGATTGTTACTTCAATCGTTGCTTATTGGGTTAACGGTTTATTCACAAAATTATACGCAGCAAAAACTGCTAAGTTCGATTTTGAACAACCTTTAACAAATTTAGTTTGGATTACATCAATCCTATCAATCGCTATGACTTATGGCGTAAGCTATTGGTTATTAGCTCCAATGGGTGGCCACTTATGGTTGGTATTATCAACAATCATCTCTTGCGGTACTATTGGTGCAGCTTTAATTCCAGAAGCTACAAAAAAATTCACTTCACCTCAAGCATTACATACAAAAGAAGTTGTAACTGCATCTCGTGAAGGGGGCGCATCATTAACAATCCTTTCAGGTATTGTATCTGGTAACTTCTCAGGTTTCTGGATTGGTGCTGTAATCGTATTATTAATGGGCTTAGCTTATGCAGCTAGCTTACATATTCCTGAAGCTACAATGGTATATCCGTCAGTATTTGCTTTCGGTTTAGTAGCATTTGGTTTCTTAGGAATGGGACCTGTTACAATCGCAGTTGACTCTTACGGTCCTGTAACAGATAACGCTCAATCAGTATATGAATTATCATTGATTGAAACTATTCCAAACGTTGGTGAAGAAATTGAAAAACAATACAATTTCAAACCTGATTTTGAAAATGCTAAGAAATTCTTAGAAGAAAATGATGGTGCTGGTAATACCTTCAAAGCAACTTCTAAACCGGTATTAATCGGTACAGCTGTTGTAGGTGCTACAACTATGATTTTCTCATTAATCTTAGTAATTCAAAACGTATTAGGTATTCAACCTGAAATGATTTTGAATATGTTAAATCCATACACATTACTAGGATTTATTGCTGGTGGTGCTGTAATTTACTGGTTCTCAGGTGCTTCTATGCAAGCTGTTACAACAGGTGCATATTCAGCAGTTGAATATATCAGACAACACATTAAATTAGACTCTGATGAACAATCAGCAAACATTTCAAACTCAAAAGAAGTAGTTAAGATTTGTACTCAATATGCTCAAAAGGGTATGTGGAACATCTTTATTGCATTGTTCTCATTCGCTTTAGCATTAGCATTCTTATCAGCTCCTTTGGGTACAAATGTTCACCCAGTATCATTCTTCGTAAGCTACTTAATAGCAATCGCTGTATTTGGTTTATTCCAAGCAGTATTTATGGCTAACGCAGGCGGATGTTGGGATAATGCTAAGAAAATTGTTGAAGTTGACTTAGCAGAAAAGGGAACTCCATTACATGATGCAACAGTTGTTGGTGATACAGTTGGTGACCCATTCAAAGATACTTCTTCAGTAGCTATGAACCCAATCATCAAATTCACAACATTGTTTGGTTTGTTAGCAATGGAAATTGCAATTAACCCAGCATTCCAAAAATATGCTCCTGTTGTAGGTGGTATATTCTTGGTTGTAGCGTTGGTGTTTGTATGGAGAACATTCTATGCTATGAGAATCCCAGAAAGAAAAGACTAATTAATTAGTTAATAATTTCTAAGTCGGGCATGCTTGAAACAAGCATGCCCGACTTTTTGTTAAAACACAATTATAATGTCATGCTGAATTTATTTCAGCATCTCAAGATTTTCCAGACCTTGAAACTAGTTCAGGGTGACATAAAGTTTGAAATAAAATCATTAAAGCATGCCAATTGGCATGCTTTTTGCATGCTTTTTATGCTCATGCTCAAAAAACTTTAAATTTTTCCAACTAAAGTATAAGAAATTTCAAACCAAAGAAATATTAAGAAATTTTAACAAAATGCGATAATAGAAATGTAAGGAATACATAGTATGAAACAAATGTACTAATTGAAAGGAGATCAAAACTATGGCTATTACAGTAAACACAAACATTCCATCATTGACAGCACAAAAATCAATGAACAATGCTACAACAAGAATGAATACAGCAATGGAACGTATGACAACAGGTTTGAAAATCAACTCTTCAAAAGACGATGCAGCTGGTATGGCTGTAGCAAACAAATTGGACTATAAAATTAGTTCATTAAACGTAGCACAAAATAACGGACAAATGGGTACATCAATGTTAGACACAGCAGAAGGTGTATTAAACGTAATTAACGACAACTTAGTTCGTATCAGAGACTTAACAGAACAAGCAGCAAACGGTACTTATGGTTCAGATGCAATGACAGCGATTGAAACAGAAGTTCAAGCCAGAATGGACGAAATTACTCGTTTGGCTCAATCTTCAGAATTTAACGGTAAAATCTTATTTAACCCAGATGATAAAAGTAAAAACGGTATTAAGGCAGATATTACTTTACAAGTAGGTATTAAATCAGATGAATCAAGCCAAATTAAATTAAGTAAAGATTTATTCAAAAGTGCTGCAGCATCAGCATTGTTTAAAGGCGCAGCTAATGTAAACAAGGGTGATTTCTCTAAAGTATTTGATTCAGATGAAAATGCAAGAACATTCTTAACTGCACTAGACACTGCTCTTGCGGATATTACATCAAGAACAACATTGTTAGGTGGTTACCAACAAAGAATTATTTCTGCAATGGACGCAGCAGGCGTTATGGAAACTAACTTAACATCTGCAAAATCATTAATTGAAGATGCAGATATCGCAGAAGAATCTTCTAACTACATCAAACAACAAATTCTTCAACAAACATCTGCAAGTTTGTTAGCAACAGCTAACCAAGCTCCATCTATCGCACTTAACCTAGTATAAATTAGGGATAGATTATATAAAAGGGGTTCTGAGTAAAATCGGAACTCCTGATTAAAAAGAAAGAGTAAGTACTTATTATAGTAAAAAAGTTTAAGCGATCAATTAGTACATACTATGGCATGAATACCCGTGAATGACTCATTTGCGGGTTTTTCTTCATGTTTGGATTGTTGTCATACTGAACTTGTTTCAAAATCTCATGATTTAGAGACCCTGAACTACTCTTGGATTATTCGGGTTGGAGTAGGAGTAACGTCCCACTCCAACTTGCGGGTTACACTTCGTTTCACCCTACCGAAAATCCGCAATTCAAGGTGACAAACAGTTAAGAAAATTCAATGCAAAAAAAACGCCCAAGGAGTTGGGCGTGTAATTAAAATTTGTTTAAGGGAAATAAATTATAAGAGAATTATTATATTATGTTTTTACTGATTAAACTAAGTTTAAAGCAATAGCAGGTGATTGGTTAGCAGTTGCTAACATTGAAGTTGATAATTGTTGAAGAATTTGTTCTTTTACATAATTTGACGATTCTTCAGCAATGTTAGCATCTTTAATTGTTGACAATGAGTTAGTTACAGATGATTCCATGGTTTCAGCAATGTCAGCAGCAGAAAGTAATCTTTGTTGAATACCGCCGATTTTTGTTAGTCTATCTGTAATCGTTGCGATTGCTTTATCAATGTTTGGCAAGAAGTCTCTTGCTGCGTCGTTGTTTTGGTATTTGTCATCAGCACCTTCAAGTTTGCCACTTTTGATGTTTAAAATAGCTGATGCATTTGTACTTGTAAATAATTCTTTGTCTAATTTGATGATACTATTTTCATCAGATTTAATACCAACTTGTAATTTGATATGGTCTTTAATACCGTTTGGATCTTTCGGATTTAATAGGTATTTACCATTGTATTCAGCAGATTGTGAAATTCTAGTAATTTCGTCCATTCTTGCTTGAACTTCAATTCTGATTGCGCTTAACGCATCTGAACCGTAAGTTCCGTTTGCAGCTTGTTCTGTCAAATCTCTGATACGAGTTAAGTTATCGTTGATAACTCCTAAAACGCCTTCTTCTGTTTCAATTAATGTTGAACCCATTTGAACGTTGTCTTGTGCAACTTTTAATGAACCTAATTTGTATTCTAATTTTGAAGAAACTGCCATACCTGCTGCATCATCTTTAGATGAATTAATTTTGTAGCCTGTAGTCATTCTTTCCATTGCTGTGTTCATTCTTGATGTCGCACCGCTTAGTGATTTTTGCGCTGTTAAAGACGCAAGGTTTGTGTTTACACTGATTTTCATAATAATTCTCCTCTTGAATTTTATTTTTTATTTCCTCTTACAGATAGGTTATCGGCACGTATGATTTTGGCTTTATACTTTAGTATGATTTATCCTCTATATGGAGTAGACGAAAATTTAAAGTGCCTGATTTTACTGCGTTTGAGCGGACACAAAAAGGTGCGGATTTTGAAAAAAACATTACAAGCATAGATAATCCGTAATAGAACACAGCTACACTTAAAATCTTAAAAAGAAACCCTATAAAATCATCTATGCAATAAAAATGCAAAAGTATCACTGCTAAAGCATTGAGCAAAGAGCACAAAAAATACACTATCGTAGTTTCAAATCGTTTTTTGTT